>WLWE01000487.1_pt1 | contig 33805 bp, 46 predicted proteins | sample 6718301 | NCBI WGS metagenome assembly WLWE01 (sample SAMN12718691, study PRJNA515312) | sponge metagenome | isolation source: marine sponge | host: Mycale hentscheli | place: New Zealand: South Island, Marlborough, Capsize Point | collected 2003-05-01
TGTTCTGTTATCACTCACTTCATCATCTCCTTCAGCATTTGGAAAAAACTTATCCCAGCAAGTGTCACATGTACCACTAACCATTAGTTCACGTTGACCTGCTGACAAGTAATCAAAGACTTCCTGTATAGCAACACCATTGCCAGCCCAAGCATCATAGTCTGACTCGGGTACATTAAGTAATTCTTCATAGTCGCAATACTTACATTGCAGTTCTAGTTCAATGTCTTTGTTCATTAGTATTCCCCACTTGGAAGATTGTGTTCAAATAAACGATCTAAATCCCAATGTCCTGAATCTATAAAGTCTCTTGAGTCACCACTCCAGCAACAGGTAGCAAATCTTTTGTCTCTTACTATCAATTCAGAAGTTCCATCTTCTTTAGTAATTACTATTGCAATAGGATTGTGCATTTCGTTGTGGTAGTATTCAGTATTATCTTCTCTGAACTGTCGTTCGTATATATTTATCGAACTAATAACTCTATCGCTTTTTGTTTCAGTTTCATTCATCTTCAACTTCTCCTGCAATCTTAAATTAAAACAATACATTCATTTTATAATATTATCGGCGTTTTGGAAGGTAGAATTTCCAAGAAAGTCAAGTTAACGACCTCTTTTTTTGAAGATAGCTCGGTATTTATCGTCATCAATCGGGTAAATGCTTTTAATAACAGCCTTTTGCCCACTTTTACCAACCGGAACAAGTATTGCAAGGCATTTATTCTTGCCCAATTTGAAAGGTATCATTGCTTCATTACCTTTATTGTTCAATGCCGCTCTGTTGATGTTCTTCAGTATCTTTTTCTGTATATTGTCCATGCCGTATCTTCCCAGTCTTGTATGACCTCTTTGTACCGCATGTCTCGTCCATATTAGTTCTATCATCTTCTCCCAATAACTTTCTCATAGTTTGAATTACGTTTTGTAAGCCTTTTACGAACTCAGATTCAATCATCTATGGTATTTCCTTTACCCAAAAGGAGTTCTATTAAAAATAAGATGGTTCTATCCATCTTCCCCAGTAAGTTTATAAAAAGTTTCATCCTTGAAATCCTTTAAGCAACTCTCACACCACCAATACTTATCCCCATCAGTGTAAGAAGAGTGCCATGCAACCATGCCGCCTTTCATCTTCTTTGTGCAAGTACCACATTTAGCTAATCTGGTTCTTGCAGGTACTCGCTTCCAGCCATTGAAGACGTAATCTACATCATGCGGATCAACATCTTTCTTGACCTTCTTCTCTTTACGGGGAAATATAAATCCACATACACATTCCCTAACACGAACATGTTGCTTTTGCCCACAGTCTGGACATGCTTTTTCCGGCATTATTACTTTTCTCCTCTTAATAAAAGTTCAGTGTCATACATACCAGCTAGAAATATGACATAACAAACAGCTTCTTCAAGTGTTATCTCAATTAAATGCTCAGTAGCTAAAATACCCATCAGTACACAGAAAGCACCACGAGTCTCTATCTCATCAAGAGCTTCTAAATTGTCTCTTAATTCGTCACTACTCCATTCAAGCATTTCAGAATGTTTCTGCTTAGACCTATTAAGCAATGACTGATACGAAACCAAGTCTTTCATCTCTACATCATCGGGATATACACTATCTTGGTCTTCAAATAAACAGGAGAACTGTGATTCAAATACCTTTTCTAGTGTCTCGATTGATACGCTTTTCTTTTCTTCCATTTTCTATCCTTTTCTCTAGTTTTCTCCGAATAAGTCTAAAAAGCCTTCTAATACTTCTGGATCAATATCTTCTATAGCTTCCGCTATCTCACAACCAGAGGAAAGAAAACCACCAAGTAGTAGATCAATTACAAGTAAAGACCTAATCTCTCTCTTATCTTCATCACTAATCATCTTGATGGCCTCAAACCCCTATAAATACAGTGTTTACGCACGTTAAAATAGAGTAACAACTGGTTCTTGGCATAAACACCATATACAATAAATACATACATAGTATATAGGTAAAAGAATACAACATTCGTCTCAATGGTTATCCAAAATTTAATGGTTGTATTTTCAACCTCTGTCCGGCACAATTCGTGAGAAAGCCGCCCAATTATGTATTAACTACACGTTTATAAGTGGGATATATGCCCAATATGTATTTAGGTACGTTTGTAATATGGGTATATGGGGCAATCATCTTCTGGTATTACAAATTGCGTTAGCCCCACGACCCAGAACCTAACAGGCTCACATGAATCATACTGTTACTATCGTCACTTACAAGGTGCGGCGACAACATTTTGACACATTTCTGGCGTGTTTATGAGTTAGTGCCAAATACATAAAGGTTGACATTTTTTGGCGATAGGTATTGCAATCTGAGATTTGGTATGTTAGGCTAGGCTGGGTGGCAGGGATAAAAATTCAGTGCTTCATTGGTTATTAGTGTCCCACACTATTGGTGATTCATTTTATTAGTGAAGAAGTGAATAATAAGAGAGAGTAGTTAATACCAGAGCATGTATGAATACCCACTATGTTATTTGCCATTAACTATCGGGAGTTAGATTAATACTCTTCTCCCGCTTTCTCTTTTAATAAATAACACCGAGTTCATAAATAAACGATTATTACCACTTTTTGCCGCCTTTGTGCGGCAGCGTGATGATTCAGATGATACAATATAGTAATCAACAGACTCCAACGAGGACGTGGATGACCACATTTAACATGAGTCTGCGGTTAGTTTATTCCGTCCATAGGCAGTGTGTTTAACCAAACCATTCATGCCGGATAAGTTAACCACAAATACAAAAGGTAATGATAGCGGCCAAAATGTGGATGAATACCCATTACCAAGTCGCCGCATTATTACCTATAAACAAACAATAAGTATTAAGGCCAGTGATCTGATGTGACCCAATACACGTTTTGCCTTTATTACTTAATAAAATATTGTGTCTACGAGAGGCAACAGATGCTACTTGTAGCGAAACAGATTCGGGCTGCGCCCCGTATTACCACAACTATATTACTTCCAAGACGCGCTTGTATAACCGCTGAATCTATGAAGTAATATTACGGTTGGCTTTATAACGTGAATGTTTGAACCATAACCCCTTTTAAGTTAACCGTAAATACATACAAGACTCCATAGGCGATGTGTATAACCAGAGTCCCGCTGAGTCTTAGGTAAGTTGCCGGAGAGAGAATGATTCACTAGTAATCCCATTGTAACTTACCACACCAACCCCATTCAGTTAAGTCTGTTTGGGGTTTTTTTGTGTCAAAAATAATTGCCGGAAAATCCGAAATTTGCCAAATTGCCCATTGACTTGCTCCCTCATGACGAGCGGCCTGCTTAGGCGAAGACAGAGCATAGGCCGCGCGTTTTACCCAATGCAACCCCCTAATTGTCAATTTTGCTGAAATAGTTGTTCTTTTTTTTCGCACGAAAAAAGCCACCCACCTTGCGGTGGATGGCTCGTTTCATTCGTTGTCAAATTCGATTCCGAATAATTTACATACGCCATGATGTGCTACCAGTAATAGGATTGCCAATGTGACGATAGGGAAATACCATCGATCTCTCATTGTTCACCTATACTGACAACGCCAGCTCCTCTGCTCTTTTAACGAATCCATCACGGCTCGCCAGTAGAATTCTACCGAACGATTCAACATCACCACGACGGGTGGCATCATGTTGAGCATGACCCTGAACAGCATTGTAGGCTTCCCATGCAGTAACCGTTTTAGTGGTCATGCGTGGACGGCCAGCACGGAACCGCTCATCTCGAACACGCTTGAAGATAGCTTCAATACGATTTCGGTGAATGGTCTTAGACCGCTTGCTGTCCTCATCCGGCGTACCGTAAACGGCAAGCAGGAATTCGGCAAGATCAACCTCACGAGATTCCATGTGATGAATCGCTTCCTGAAGATTAGCCCATCCAGCTTCCAACTTATTGAAAGTTGCAATCAGATCGTTCATCTTAGGACGCAGAGACCTAGTATGGCGAATTGATTGGGTAGTTCCCATCACTTGACGCATCATTGCCAAGTTCGCACACAAATCCCGATAAGTACCAATCGTTCCTTCAAAGGCACGACCATCATAACCAGCACCGATAACAATAGCAGGCCAAACGTTATCGGTTTCACCGTAAACGCTAACCCGATAATCTTCGGTTGGCTTGACGCTAACATAGTGTCCATGATGAAAATAACAATTAATGTCAACTTCACCTTCAAACACTTTGGAAGCAGCTTCAACCAATGCGACGACATCGTCTTTGGTGTGAGGCATGTACCGACTGGTGACAGAACTCGAACCAACTAGGGAATCCTTCCCCGTCAGATCATCACGGAATAAACCATAAAGATCCGTTGGCTGATTGTCAGGGGCGTACAATGGTAGCTTTACAACTTCAAAGTTAAACGCCTCTGTTATGACCTGTGTTAGGTCATCCGCTTTTACGTTCATATCAATTCTCCTGTTAAAAAAAACAAAGGGGCAGGGCAAAACCGTACCCCATTTTACAACCTAACCTTCAACTTCGGAAGTAGCTACTTCTTCGGTTTCCTGAGATTTTTGGTCACTCAAATACTGAGAAACCATATCGGCACTTTTATCGTAACCAGCACCGCCGTGACCACTACGAGCCATACGTGTTAGCGATGGTAATTCAACACCACGCTCTTTTAGTTGAGCGGCAACACTGTTACGTTTTGCACGCACTTGCTCAATAGTACGACCTAGCTTTTCAGCAAGGTCAGCAATAGTGCCACCTTCTGAATGAGTGTCTAACAATGCTTCAGTAAATACGGGTGCTGAAATGGCCTCAGCTTTGACCTTTGTTGAATCGCTCATTGCGAATCCTCCAAAAAAGTTTATCAATCGTTGTGAGTCACACGACTCAAATTCAACTCTTCTATTATGATATATCGGTCGTTTATTACTAGTACCTTGACCTAAAAATCCACTAAATTCTACCTCTTTTTTCTCTGTGCCTTCCCAGCCCCCGAGCGGCAACGTTCAAATGAGACAGAAGGGAACGAACGCTGCCGCTCGTCTTACCCTATGGTCACTAGTACCATAAAGCTTCGACGATTGGCTTTTTGTTAGCGATATCTAACACTGCATACTCAGCGTTACAAATTGGCTGTTCACTTCCGCGTTGCACAAAGCTTGTATGCTTGTACGGATTATAAGTTACTAGTTTTTGTTTCTTGGGAAATATATTAACTCGCTCGGTTATGTAACCACGAACAAACGCGTGAACGTTTTTGCGTTTTTCCCGTCGCACTCTGGCGTTACCACCTTGTTGCACTACAAATTGCGGTTCCTTTATTTCTACAAAGTCCGCATGTACAACCGGCGCGCCTGACTGTCTAATACTCCAGCACTTCTTATGTAGGTTAAAATACACTTCTACTTTCTTGCTTTTGTCAATCATCCTTGCTTCCTCCAAAAAATTCCTTCAATCCAAACAGGACTATAAATCCCGTTATCCACTTATAGTACCATCTATCCTTCATTCAACTTCTCCGATAACTTCTTACGTCGTGAGCCGTGAGCCTTAAAACCAACGATTGATTTTCGGTCACGTTTTTGGCACAACTCGCAAATATTGCAAGACATTTCATCTTGAGTCTGGGCCGGACAAATTACAATCGGTAAACCGTTTGGCGTTTTGTTTCCCATATTCGGGGCATCTTCCGACAATACAACGGTAACGGGTGCAATACCTAATTCGTGATAAGTATCAGCCTGTTCCATTGTATCGGCTGATAAGTTTACCACTAGTCCACCAACCTGATTCATACCCTTAATAACTGAATTATTATGGACATCGGTAGGATCGTAATGCGTATACGTCCAACCGTCAGTATGGGAAGCGGCATCGGCTAATGCTTCACATTTATCGGCGTCAAGTTTACCATCTGCGTTAGGTGGTAAGTCGCCTGCCTGATTGTGCCGCCATAGTTCGTTTTTGCGGAACCGTTTAACACGGTCAACAAAACCGTCCCAATTATCACCACGTTCACCTTCACGAACTTTATTCCAGTGAATAGCAAGAGGGCCTCCTCCTGCGTAACACTCATCAGCGATACCGCACTCGCTAGGGCATGATGCTTTATCGCTAGTAGTAACTTTAATTGGCCCGACTTTACGATTGCCGGATATTTTTGTTAGATGAACCCAAGTCATAATTTTCTCCTTTGAACTGACCCTTAAAGTATACAGTAATTATCGACCGTTGCAAGTACCTAGCATTAAAAAATAACCGTAAATACACGATTATTTTGCTGTTGCTTTGCTCGCTGTCAAGCGGCTTTGTTCGGGAGGAACGTAAGCGAACAAGGCCGCTCGTCTTACCTAATTGTATTAAATAGAAAAACCCCCTATCGGCTGGAAGTGTCATCAAACAACCGATAAGGGGCAAGGAGAAAACAAGTCTCGCCGTTTGGAACGAGACATGAATAGCGTTTTATTGTCCGCCACGACATTTTGTAAGGCTGACCTACAGGGGAATCGAACCCCTAACCGATTGCATGATGATGTTGACCTTTAGCTCGGTCGGTGTATCCGTGAACACTTGACGCGTCATAGGTTTCACTTCGTGTCGTCATATCATTGTTGGGCAATTCATCCGTCCCAACAAAAAAAACATCTTCATGGCTATTCAATCGGCACATCAGTTAGGCCATATAAAAGCGAGAAGTGTGGGAGTCGAACCCACGATTAACCACGCTACAGGTTTTGATCCCTGCTCTACCGCCTTATTGCCGGTCTTGCGACCTTACATTGCCATAGGTTCACGGTAGCACCTCTCGATATAAAATTGGTGTGCGGTAGCCACTCCGCATAAATCCTAAATTGTCCTACCAATCCTGTCATCCGAAGATGCGACGAAGGCTTATACTGGACACCAATACGGCTTACGCCGTTTGAGGTTTTCTTCGAGCGAAAGCCGAAGCTATCGCTTTCCAAACTCCTCGTTTGGTCTCAGGCAACACTTCCGTGCCAACCATTCGACCGTCGTAGAAGGCTTTAACACCATCATCACCATCCAACTCGACAGTGTATAACATCTCAGACCGTCGCCCTTTGATGTTAGCCCGTCGAATAGTATCGTTAGATACAGGTTCATCGACGATGTTACGGACTTCTACAATTTTGCCGGAATATTCTTCCGACGTTGTGGTGTAGTCCGTTAGGACTTGACCACTTTTTAGTTCATCCTTGAACTGTTTCAAATAATGAAACTTTACTTTGTCATTAATCTTCAACATAAATTCTCTCCTTTCAATGATTAGATTTTAACAAATTCGGGATACAACTCAATACCCCTAACTATCGGATTCCTGAGATTCCTGCGCTTTTTCTGCCACTAACTCAGCGGCTTTTTCCGCTTCCTTTTTGGCTTGGATAGCGTCGTAATTCTCAATGTCCTTTTGCAACTCAGCGAGAATTGCCCGTGCCGTTTCGATTGGCACATTGACATTCAGCTTGTACTCAGAACCGTCGTCTCCGTAGTCCGAGAACTTAAACTCAGTCTCGCCACTGTAATTCGAGACATAGGTGTTGGTGTAAACTGAATTGTCGAAATTAACAGCGGTGGTCTTGGTTTCTGTAACCTTCATGTGTTTTCTCCTTGAAAACTAAAAACTAAAAACTAACTACTTAAGATTCTAATATATCTATCGGCTTTTGCAAGCCCCTAACTTGAATTTTTTCCAAGTTTTTTGCTTGGCCTGATCGTCGCTCGCTTTCCCCTTGAGCTGCTTACAACGCCTGAGACGGGCGAAGGCGTTGTAAGCACCTCGTTTTACCTAAAGGAAGCTCCTACCGGCAAAGGAGAAAACGAGGATACCGGTAGGAGCGAGGAAAGGTTACTCCCAATTAGCTTGAGCTTCTTGTAAATAAAAGCCGCCGCCAAACTCTACTTCGTTACCAAGCACTCCTGTTTGTGTTTTACTAGCCGCTTTACAGCCGCCGCAAAATACGATTATGCATCCTAGTGTAAATGCTATGATGCAAAGCATCGAAGCCCGTAACTGTTCGTGTGTTTCTACTTTCATTGTTTTAACCCTTATACCTAAGTATTGGACATGATACAAAACCCGCTGAAACCTTTTCGCCGGTTTTCTCAAACAAACCGCTTTCAATAAACTGCTCGTTTAATCCTTCGTTTTCGCTATAGGTCTTGGCGATAAAGCAATCTTTATCTAACACAATCCCGTCAACATTAGTTGATAGTGTCGCATATGGTTCTTCTACTGTCATTAGCTGAACGTGAAGATTACCATTTTCATATCTAGCGGTTTCAATCCAACCGGCTTTTAATTCGTCTGTTATATGTGAGAATAAAATTTCCATTATGCAGTCTCCAAATATTCTGAATGAACTTTAACTAACATGTCTTCATAACCACCATGATTTTTACATGCATCAGAGGGATTAATAACCTTACAAAGATATATATCTTCAAAATGATATTCGTCAAATCCATACACGCTATGAATTTCTATGCTCTGCCCCTCTTCCAATAATGCAACCTTCTTATTTCCATATCGGTCAAAGTATCGAGTCTGTGTAATCTTTGCACTACTCATTATTCAAACTCCGCTACTTGATATTCGTGACCATTGTCTAATGTGACAACACCACCAAAGAATGTCCATGTAAAGTCCGTCATCAAAGCACGCTTATGAGCGGCTAGTAGATGCGGCATATCCTCCTTAGTCTGTTCTTCTGTACAATCTGTACTTAGAATTTGCATAACCATGATAAAACCTTTTCTCCTTAATAAAATAAACCGCCTACGCCATACAGCCGTGAGAGATGTTAAATACGACGTAGACGGTTCTGGTACTCACTCTACGCTGAGTGAGTAGCGAGTTCTCTCTTTTCCCACACTTCTTTCAAAACCATAATTTCTTTCCACTCTGCTAAGTCTTCACCCTCTAAAGGCTTACCAGTCCATATCGACAAACCTTTGAGATACCTTTCACGCAAAAGTTCAACTTTACCATTAAATGGTTCTTTTTTTGGTCTAGCCATTGTTTCTCCTTTCAATACTTAACCAATACTCTAAATTGTAGTGAGCTAACCACCCACCAATCATCATTGTCCAAACTGTAAATATAATTTGTACTAAACTCATTACTAAATCCTACCATAATTATCGGTCATTGCAAGGAATTACTTAAAAGAATTCCCTGATTGCACGACTGTTTTTTTCCGACCGTGTGCGTTGTCGGCGTGGTCGATTGTCATGCACTTGGTGGGTATTGCCCTGATGTCCAACTGATGGTTTCCCGACTTTGATTTTCAGTGTTATCGTTTTCTTGGTTCTGCTCACCGTTCTCTCCTTGAGCCGCTTACATTGCCTGAGACGAGCGAAGGCAACATAAGCGCCTCGTTTTACCCAACCCTCCTTATTGAGAACTGTTCTCAACAAGAAGGTCTCTAGCCCAGCTCATTACCTTGTTCCATCGACCATTTTCTAACTTGGTCGGGTTCTCGATTAGCTTGACCTTGTTCACCATCTGAACTATCAGCTCGACATAATCTACATCTGATTCACTGCCGTCGTTTGGGATAATGCTGAAGTTATGAATCGCCATGTGATGTGATAACGATTTCTTCTTGTATCTATGAATGTCAACATTGTCTTTGAATCGCTCTGACTGACCTTCTGACGGCCTTGAAATTCGGTAGCTACCTTTACTCCATTTTGCAACCCCGAAAGCGAGAGCCGCACCGACAAAGACGTTATCGATGAATTCGCGGTAGTTACCGTCTTTGGCTTTTCGAGTCCGCTGTGCGTCGTATCTTTCCATAGCTTCCTCACTATCAAGAAGATTTTCCCACAGTGATTCGTTTTCTTTGGCCAATTCCTTGAACCACCACATCCGTTCGTATTCGTCTTTATGATTTGACCGCCATTCGTTTTTGACGGTAATGCTAAAGTTGGCTTCTTCAGTAATCTTTCTCGATAAAACCTGAATGATCCAAAATAGTAAATTTTGATTGACCTGACCGCAAAGATCCAACCATACAAAATCGATTGTTAAACCATTCCACCGTGCATCGTTCACGCCAATCTCGGTCAGATTACAATCGAACACTACTGGCCGGTTTTTGAATTTTATAGGCTGAGTGTTTGTTCCGTGTTTATGTGTGGAAGATGAGTTTCTAAAACGGAAGATTCCGCTTTGAATCGCTTCTTCTTTTGACATTTCCTTGTCGATACTTCCATTGTTTTGTCTGCCACGCTCAAGCCACTTTTTTATAACGTTGGAATGGTCATCTATCTTATTCCATTCGTTATTTTGGACGTAAATCAACTGAGTGTTTTCGTCGATCTTCTTCTCTTCATACATCTGGATTACGTCTAACTGATGTAAACCGGGAAGTAACAACGCACATTTTGCCGGTTTGTTTACATGGCTAGTTGCAAACTTTCTACTTTCCCGCTTCCCGTCTAAGTCGTAAGCTCTTTTACGGCCTTCGGGAATCTCTTTGGTGATTTGGGTCACAATTTCTTTCTGAACCTTTATCACCTCAGAAACCTTTTCGAGTGTTTCCTCTTCTTGAATGACCACCTCAGTTGGTATTTTCTTCTTTGGAACCCATTTAGCTTTTCCTTCATCACTGAATTCAATCTTACTGTGATTAAAGTGAGTACTGAATTCTTCGGCTATAGATAAGAGTCGGATCAATTGGGCGAACCCTTGTTTAGGTCGGTGTTCTATGAAGTGTTCCAATGTTCTCCCGAGTTGTATTTGCAACTGTGAATGCTTACGCTCAAAACAGGCTTTTGCATTTTCAGCAGTGTAATTACTATCGTCTCTGAGTTGCTCAATGGTCTTGCCTAATACTTTTTCGGCACGTTGTATAGCCTTGCCGTATGCGTTCCTGTTAATCGCCATAGTGGTTTTCTTTCATTCAATAAACAATAACTAACTGTTAACACGTATCAATATATCATAATTATCGACACACACAAGAAAATTCTCCTGCCAAATGTATGGATTCACCTAAAAAGGTTTATGTTTTTTGTGCTGTCCAAGCGGCACAGTTATGATAGGACGCGAAGCGTATAACTGTAAGCCGCTCGTCTTACCCAAAATAAACCCCTGCCGCCTTCGGGATTGGAGCGACGGCAGGGGAGAGAGTGACGGGCGTTATCGTCACCCACTTTTTAGTGATTCGCACCACTTACTGAATATTTCACGAGCCTCCTTTTTGTCTAAGTCAAAATCGGCTTGTAGCATGGTCGGCGCCCACATCATATTCATGGTTCCGCCAGCTTGTAACTCAGTTAGGTATTCAAAATATTCTTTCATCTCAATTCTCCTTTTCTAACCACTCCCAACCTTGCGGCGGAGCTAATTCCCATAAATCAAATTTCTCAGCTTTAGCGGCTGTTACTTCTTCTAATTCGGCTTCGTGTTGGCTTCCAAATTCTGGATATGGGCAACCATCCATAAATCCAAACTTTACCCCAAATTCCTCGGTTGCGTTTAGTTGGTAAAATTCCCAACCATTCTTCAACATTCGCCACTCGTAAACTTCGTGAGTGTTTCCGTGAAGGTCTTTTACTTTTCTAGTTAACGGCTTACTCATTGAATTCTCCTATAATTCTGATTAACTCACTGGCATACCAACCAACCACAAAAACAAACATTGCTGTTAGGAATAGCGTGCCAAGTATTCCATACTCTTTTCTTAGTTCAATATATTTATCAATCATTACATACCTCTCAATCCAACAGCGTCATGAAGTGCATCGAACATATCACAACCGGCGTTCCATGCTTCCACACTGCAAATCGACCTGACTTCTGTAACGTCGGCCACTCTGATAAGAACATCAACACAATTTCCGAGATGCTCTGAATCGTTTAAGTGGGTGTAGAACGTGTAACCAATCACGCCGTATTCATGAATATCCAAATCGCTAACCTCAATCGTTCGGTTTTTCATAACCTTGTTAGTGGCACTACGTACCCAGTGGCTAATGATAATTGTCTTTTGGCCTTTGATAGCCGCTTTGAAATTTTCTAAATTCATCGTTTTCTCCTGTTAGTTGTAAAAAGTTGATCTGAATCTCACAGATCTGGCGTTTTCGTTTTTTGAGAATCTATACGCCTAATGTACTTCTCATATTTGTATTATCAGCTAGGGGTGTGACACGTTAGGTCACTGGAACAAACTTTCCGAAAATTTCTTTCCACTTTTTCATTACATAATCGTAATTCCCCTGACACTCAGGGTTTCCCATAGATGAGCCGGTTGAACCTACCCAACTACAGATTGCCCACTTGCCTAGTCGGTTGCATCTCACTAGGTGACGCGTGCCGGTTGGGGTTTCTTTCGTTTGTCTGATCTCGTATGCTACGTATGCCATAATCTTAAATTTTCTCCTAAAAAAACGTCTTTATTTTCCTGCGCTCGGCTTCTCCTTGAGCTACTTACAACGCCTGAGACAGCGAAGGCGTTGTAAGCACCTCGTCTTACCCGTTCCCTCACACTGTTGGCGGCGACCTCGGAAGTTGAGGAGCTTACCCGCCTGTCGTGTGTTGGGGCGCGATGGGTCAGCCGTTAAAGCCGAAATACCCATCCTCGCCGTAGAGGTTGACGGGATCGTCATAGTCGTCCCAGTCGTGACCCTGATCGCAGGCATTTTGATGCGCCTGCTCGTCGCGCGATATCGCGCGTTGGTACATGGCGGTCTCTTCCGCCGTTCGTGTTTCGGCGGCGAGCTTTGCCACCTGCATGGCGCGGTCGTGTTGCTCCCGCATAGAAAGGGTTTCGTTAACACGGGCGCAGTCGCGAAGTTCGGCGTTGAAAAGTGAATCAGTCATTTTGTTTTCTCCTGAAAAACGGTTTTTGTTATGTCTTAAGTATACAGTATATATCGAACATTTACAAAGAAATATTAATAGAAATCCATAAGTTTAGCCCCTTTTTTCTTAATAAAAAAATGCGTCTTTTTTGCCTTTTTCCTGAGATTCCCTCTTGACGCCGAGCAGCGCAGATGCCGTAGGACGAAGTGTACATCTGCGCGGCCAGTATTACCCTATCCGTGTCAATAGGTATTCTAGGATTTTTTAGGAAGTTTATAGGCTTTTATTTTTTGCTGGGTTTGCTTCAGCGTGCCTAGCGCTAGGCATCCGGTGAATATATCCGCGTGCCGTTTCTTGCTGGCGTTGTGTCTTGCTATCGCCATTTGTTTATTGTTCATCATGATACTTTCTCAACTCCCCAAACTTCAAACTGTTTACCATCACGGAACCAATACGTTGTACCGTCTATTGTCTTAAGCTCTTTGGCCTCTCTGATAAATTGTTTCTCACAGATCCCATCGGCTACCCAAAATTTATAGAATACCATTGTTTTCTCCTTAAAGCATTTCGCCAGTAAATGGATCTAATCCCAAAACGTCACCGTCTTCGCCTTCTTCTACCAAGGTTATGATAGAATCAGTACCATAGAACTGACTCGACCATTCGCAACGCTCAACAGCATTGGTTAGGTTGTCGAATTCCTCTGAACTGTGGTCAACTCTTACTGTGTAAGTTTTCATTTGTTTTCTCCAAAACGTTTACTTGTTATATTATTATTGTCGTCTAAGGGTGTGACACGTTAGGTCACGCGGATGGGATTTTCTTGAAAATATTTAGGATTTCCAGCCGCAATTCAAAGTCCAATACTTTTCGCATCGGGTCATAGCGTCCCAATTGAACCGCTTGAACTTGCTCGGCACTTTGCCGTTTACATCCTCACGATCCTGAAGTGGAACAGTCATTTCCAAAGTCAACCAACCACGAACCGAAGTACTAGAATCGTTTGGTTGTCGTCGTCGAACAGATTCGACCACTTCACCAAAACGCTGTAAACCGTTGTAAACAAAACTGACGCTGTCGCCAGCTTCTACGTTGTTAGCGAACCACTGACGATTTGCAATTTCTTTTTCAAAACTCATAATTTGTTTTCTCCAAAAAACGTTTTCTCAATCTCTTATATATATATTATCAGCTATAGGCGTGACACGTTAGGTCACAGTGAACCAAGATTTTTGAAAAAAGTCAAGAAAAAATAATAGCCGATTTCTCGGGTTTCTCACGGATTTTACTTGACACGCCAAGCGGCATGGTTATGAAAGGACGCGAAGCGTATAACCATATGCCGCTCGTCTTACCCGATGTCAATAGGTATTCTGGAATCTTTTAGGATTTTTCTACTTATTATTTATTATGATTCTAATCTGTCAACTCCACAAACAGGCCAATCCATATCGTGCCAATCGTACTCACTGCAATTATTATTTCCATTAGGTTACTCCCCCATATCCTGACTATCGAATTCCTTAAGAAATGTTTTCATTATCATTTCTTTTACGCTCAACGCATAACTATTGCAGCTATGGATAGAGATGTTTCGGATTTCTTCAACCTGTTCTTCTGTTAGTTCAATTTCAAGGTACATTCTGTTTTCTCCAAAAAACGTTTAATTGTTATATAAGTATTGTCGTCTAGGGGTGTGACACACTAGGTCACTACTACCTATGAAAACTTTGTTTTCCGCAAATTTGTTTCCATTTTTTCAGGATGTAATCATACTGTCCTTCGCATTCTGAATTAGCGATACTGTTATCACTAGCGTGACTACAGATAATCCACTTGTTACTACGCCAATGACGCACTAGGTAACGTGTTCCGGTTGCAGTTTCTTTTGATCGTTTAATTTCGTAAGCTGGCATTATATAATTCCTCGTTGTTTCATTAGTTCTAATTGGATACTTCCAAGCCATACGGCTAACGCTAGTGGTATTATTACGGTCATTCTCAATTACTCCCGTGTTGTTCACAGTATCGCTGTTTAGCATCACAGTAGGTCTTGCGACCCTCTGCAAAGGATGGAACCATCCAATAGCTATATCGTTCGTTCCAAACGATTTCAACGTCACCATTAGCTTCAATGAAGCTATTTTTGTTGAAGTCGTTGGTAAGCAATCGGTGAGAATCACAATTAGGATTTTCAACCGATGGCGATTGTGGGTAAGGGGCGGGTGTTAAATCAGAAATCTTCATTTCGTATCCTTTATTAAACGATTAACTTTGATAACTAAAGCCTACCATAGTATTCGGCTATTGCAAGAAATATCTTTTGGGAATAAGCATTTTATTTCTGTAGTATTGCTTAAACCCCTATTTTTATAGTATTAAACTACAAAAGTTTTTTCTTAAATAGATAGTGAATTATGTTAATAGCCACCATTGTTCCAACAACAATACCATAAAACATTGATGATTCAATCATTCTATTTGTGTCCTTCAATTACGTTAGTCAATCTCAATGTAGAACTATACAACGTAGTTTAGGCCGTGTTGGATATTTATATTAAATAGTCAGAACTATTTATGAGGGGGTAGTTTTACCATCGCGGCAATTACCGTTTTTATTGTACAAAATTCGCAATGGGGTGTAGAGATTAAGTCGGCACTTTTCTGCCGTTGTCTTAGCTAAAGCACCCTTATAATTAGCTTTGTAACCTCTTTTATCAGAAACGGCGAGAACAACGCTATGAACAATATGAACACCACAAAAAAGAAGTCGCACCAATCGGTTGTTGGCGGACGATGACGTTCTCCCCAGCGGTCTGAGGTTGATGGATGCTGTTTTGAATCTGTTTTTGGCGGTTTATACGGATTATGCATCCAAAGCTCTTCGGTTTCCGTTTTTCTGCATGGCCTCTTCTGGGTCAATGCCTTTCTTTAATCTATTGTAAAACGCAGCGTATGACACTTCACAACGTGCATCTTCCACCCATTGGCCGATATTTTTCTCCTCACCAAATGCCTCAATCTTAACATTTGACTTCATGTTATTAGCATTTTCTTTAGGAGTAAGCTCTCTAAGATTCTCTCTGGTGTTGTTGAGACGGTCTTTATCTACATGGTCAACAAATACATACGGGTTAGTAGTACCTAATACCATCCTATGCATTGCTTTATGCCGCCCTTTTATTTTGGTTATTGCATAGCCACTCTTATTAAGATGCCAACTGTACTGACTAAGAAGCGGATAATCCTCAATACTTACTAAGGCGTGTTTACCAGCACCTAATACGCCACCAAGATAAATGTTAGTAGTACCTTCTTTAACCATCTTTCTTATCCTTTTTGACCCTGTTAACGCCCCTACCTTGAGCTTTTCTTATACCCATTCTTTGACGAGCGTCTGTGACTTGTCTTATACCGACCTTTTCACTAACACCAAATCCTAAACGTATGCGTGTTAACTCATGTGCTATATCGGCGTCCTTCAACACATTGGCCATTTTCTTAATATAATCTTTTTCGTTGTCATTTAGGCGCATGTGTACGTCCCGCTTTTTCTAAGTATAATATATCATACTGCTCAAATTCTTATTAAGCTCAAAGAAAGAGGTAATACATGACTAACTCATATGATGTTTTGAGTAAGCTCCATGCAAAAGCTAGCGCACAAGCTGAAAAATCAGTTGCTGAAGACTTGAAGAAGGAAGATCCTCCTGTTAAAGAGGGCAAAGCTGTGCTAACAGCTAAGATTTCTGAGTCACTTAAAGCTAAATCAAAGAAACTTGCTGATGAAAATTCCAAAGGGGATGACAGAAGCTGAGGTTCTAGCTGTAATTAACAAAATTTGTGATAGATATGCATACAAATTTCAATTTGGCTACTTTGAACCGGACGATATCCGGCAAGAAGCCTTCATTATTGCCGTAGATGCCCTAGAACGTTACCAAGAAGGGCGTCCTCTTGAGAATTTCTTAGCCGTACATGTCAAAAATCGGCTAAACAACTTTAAAAGAGACAAGTACTATCGTCAAAATAAGAACAAACAAGACGAAAGACAAGAAAGACTCAACAATAGTAAGAAGTTTTTAATGGAACCTCTCGACATTTCTAACATTAGGGATGAAGCAGAGAGAAGCATGAGGCAAGAAAACTCTTTTGTTGAAGAAATTGCTAACCAAGAACTACTAGATATCATAGATGAGAACCTAGACGTATCTTTTCGGGCCGACTACCTACGGGTAAGACACGGAGCCTACGTTCCAAAACCCCGAAGAAGACAAATTACCGAAGAAATTCTTCAAATATTAGAGGAACATGGCTATGAAGAAGGGTAGATTCACAAAGACAGAGCAAGAGTTTATCAAAAATAACCATCGAGAAATGTCAAATCTCGAAATTGCTACTCATTTAGACCGTGATCCCGTCTCTGTACAGTCGTACATCAAAGAAAAAATCGGTACTAACACTCTAGACGACCGTGAAATAGAAGCTTTACACGATTTAAAGAACCGTCCTTTCTGGAAGGATCTTCAAAAACAGTTTAACGAAGAAGAATTACAGTCATTACTCTACCACTGGAGCAGAATCATCACACAATTCCGGGATGATGTACTTCCAACGGAGGAATTGCAGATAATTGACGCTATTAAACTCGAAATCTTGATGAACCGCGCCCTAACTTCTCAACAAACTAACATGAGAGACGTTAGACAGTACGAAGAACTAGTAACAGAGGAAAAGTCTAAGTCATTAGAGATACAAGACAAAGATCACATTTATAACTTAGAGAGACAAATCGCAATCTTAAGAGCTGCCCAAGAAAGTCTTACTCGTGACTATAAAGATCTACAAACTAAAAAAGCCTCAATGCTAAAAGATCTTAAAGCTACCCGTGAACAACGTATTAAACGTTTAGAAGATTCCAAACAAACATTTATTGGATGGGTAAGGAACCTCATGTCTAATCCTGATGTTAGAAGACAAATCGGCAATGACATGGAAAAAATGCGTTTAGCTATGGATGCAGAAAAGAATAGACTATCAGAATACCATAAATATGAAGACGGTAATATAGATCAACCATTTCTAACACCAGATACTGTAAAAGACGATAACTAAGTGAAGAAAGCAATCATATACGGTGTAACAGGACAAGATGGATCATACCTATCTGAACTATTACTATCTAAAGAATATACAGTATACGGAATAACCAGACGAACTTCCGTTGACAACACTATACGGATAAACCATTTATCTAATAAAAATAACTTCATTCTGCTTCAGGGTGATGTTACAGACACTTCTAGTATCTATCGACTCTTGAACGAAGTTCAACCTGACGAAGTATATAATCTTGCGGCACAATCACATGTTGGCACATCGTTTGAGCAACCATTACTTACTTGGAACGTAACAGGTCAAGGTTGCCTCAATATTCTCGAAGTGATCCGGCAGATGGGGAACCGTCCACGGTTCTATCAAGCGAGTTCGTCAGAAATGTTTGGAGATCAGTATAACCTCGATAACAATCGTGAGAAATATCAAGATGAAAGAACGACGTTCGCACCTCAATCTCCATACGCTATCGCTAAGCTTGCTGCTCACAGTGCAGTTGCCCTTTATCGCCGCTCTTATGGTTTATTTGCCTGTGGCGGCATTTTGTTCAACCATGAGTCGGAAAGAAGAGGCGAGCGATTCGTGACGAGGAAGATAAGTCGTTATGTTGCAGATCTCTACTGGGCGACCCAGACGGGTCGTAGTATTCCCAAACTCAAACTTGGGAATCTAGCCGCAAGGCGTGACTGGGGACACGCAGAAGACTATGTAGAGGCCATGTGGATGATGTTACAACAAGACGAGCCTATGGATTTTGTTATAGCTACAGGAGAGACCTACTCTGTAGAAGATTACCTAAAAGAAGCTTTTAAGTGTATAAATATCATAGAGTATATGAATTATGCAGAAGTAGATAAAAGTCTAAAAAGACCATCGGAAGTACCATACCTTAGAGGAATAGCTGATAAGGCTAAAAGAAGGTTAGACTGGAAGCCCAAAATAGGGTTTAAGCAACTAGTGTCAAAAATGGTGCAACATGATTTACAAAATAAAAGTAGACACGAGGAAAATAATAGATCCTCTTAGAAATCTTGGTATAGAACAAATAGATCAAGATAGCCTATTCTTTTTTGTTAACGCAGAGAATCCAGATGATGCTTGCCATATCGCTTTAAATAAATTGAAAACTAAAATAATAGAAGAAGATTTGACGGACGAAATAGTTGATTATTTGGAGGACGAATTAGTTCACGAAATAAAAGTAACAAAATTGAGAAGGGTGAGTCCTCACCCATAAAGGTGTCCCATGATAAAAGTTAAGCCCTGTGGAATGTGTGCGATAGTGTTCCTGCTTATAGGTAACCTATCCTTTTCTATATATTCACACATTAATAAAAGTACAGAAACAAAAGAAATCGAGGTAAGCATTCCTCCTTCGGAAGATTTAATTAGAATTGAAGCAAAGCTAGACGCAATCTATGAAGAGTGCAAACTTAGAGATTCTACCATTTATAGAACTTTGCTTGAGTTAAGAGAACAAGTTACAGGTCAACAAACAATAGACCAAAGGAATAAAATTGCGGAATTATAATGATCCTATATATGCCGATTGGCGGAAGCAGGTTTATAAACGAGATGGACATAAGTGTCAAATGCCGGGTTGTGGATATAAGAAGGCTTTGAATGCTCATCATATAAGAAGATGGGCAGATGCTCCTTATTTAAGATATGATATTAATAACGGGATAACTCTCTGTTGGAAATGTCATAAGGAAATAACTGGATCTGAGAGTAGTTACGAACCACTATTCATGGATATAGTTAGAAAAAACTCTAAATGAAATATGTAATTTTAAAAGACACTAGGGAAAAGAATGGCTGGAGTTTCGATGCTTTTGATAAATGTCTAGCAGTAGCTAGATGGGGATTAAAGACTGGAGACTATACAGCTAGAGGTCTTGAAAGAGATCTAGTCATTGAAAGAAAAGCTTCTACCGGCGAACTTGCAATGAATCTTGGCAAAAAAAGAAAAGCCTTTGAAGCTGAGATAGAGAGAATGTCTGACTTTCGTTGGAAGTATATCCTATGTGAGTTTTCTATAGATGACTTAATGAACTTTCCTCAAAATTCTGGAATACCTAAAAAACAATTGCAGTATGTCAGGATGAATGGAAAGTTTATGTGGAAAAAATTATGTGAATATCAAGAACAGAGCGGTGTTGAAGTTGTGTTTTGTGATTCAAAGCTAGACGCTGAGGCAAGAGCGATGTTGATATTCGAGGAAAAAACGGAGATATTACTGCGTGAACAAGCAGATTGAAAATATAAAAGCAATCAATGATGCTTGGCTCAACATCAATGTAGATGATTCTAAAATAATAAATCCTTTTAGCGTTCCTACAGAAGAAGAGTTTACTACTAAATTAACTTGGTTAATGACTAACCCAGAATACTTTTCTTTTGTCTGTAAAGAACTCTTCAACATAGATATCTTACCAACACAAGCTCTTATGCTTAAAGAGATGTGGAACAGAAAATTTCCAATGCTCATTGCTAGTCGTGGTTTTGGTAAATCTTTTATACTATCAGTTTATGCTATACTTCGGGCTTTGCTAATACCCGGAAGAAAGATAGTAATTGTTGGTGCTGCTTTTAGGCAGTCTAAAGTCCTTTTTGAATATATGGACACCGTCTGGAGAAGCTCTCCTCTCCTTAGAGACATTGTAGGTAGTAACGGTGGACCAAGAAGAGATGTAGACATGTGTAGATTAAAGATTGGAGACAGTCAAATCACATGCTTACCTCTTGGTGACGGTAGTAAAATTCGTGGTCAACGTGCTAACGATATTATCGCTGACGAATTTGCATCTATACCTAGAGAGATATTTGAAAATGTTGTTGCCGGTTTTGCTGCTGTTAGTGCTTCTCCTATTGAAAACGTAAGAAGAATAGCTGCCGAAAAGAAAGCTATCGAACTTGGAGAACTTACAGAAGACGAACAAGAAACACATGAGGAAGGTGCAAACCAAATTATACTTTCTGGTACGGCCTATTATGATTTCAATCACTTTGCAGAGTACTGGAAAAAATGGAAGAGTTTTATAACAAGCCAAGGAGATACTAAGAAGTTAGAAGAAATATTTGGAGAAGATGGTGTTCCTGATGGTTTTGATTGGCGTCAGTATTCTATTATTCGAGTTCCTTTTGAACTTTTGCCTGAAGGGTTTATGGATTCTGCTCAGGTTGCTCGCTCAAAGGCCACAGTTCATTCAGGAATCTATCAAATGGAGTTTGGTGCATGTTTCTCCACAGATAGCAATGGGTTCTTTAAACGCTCTCTCATTGAGTCCTGCGTGGCTTCTCCGCAAAACCCAATTAGTCTTCCAAGTGGCGAAATAGAGTTTCATGCTGTAACAAGAGGAAATCCTAACGCTAGATATGTATATGGTATTGACCCTGCTTCTGAAGTAGATAATTTTTCTATAGTTGTAATGGAAGTTAATGAGGATCACAGTAGGATAGTTTATTGCTGGACAACAAACAGAGGCAGACATAAAGAACAAGTAAAAGCTGGAGTAGCTGATGAGTCTGACTTTTACTCTTATTGTGCTAGAAAGATAAGAAACTTAATGAGAGTGTTTCCTTGTGCTGAAATAGCTTTAGATGCTCAAGGTGGAGGGATTGCAATCATGGAAGCATTGCATGATCCAGATAAGATTAGAGAGGGCGAAGTTCCCATTTGGCCCACTATTAACGATAAAAAAGAAAAAGACACCGATGGTGAACCCGGATTACACATTGTGGAACTTATACAATTTGCTAAAGCTGATTGGGTTGCAGAAGCAAATCATGGACTGAGGAAAGACTTTGAGGACAAGACTGTGCTGTTTCCTTATTTTGATTCAGCTACACTTGGCCTCGCTATATCCGATGACAAATTAAAAAATCGTTTATATGACACACTAGAAGATTGCATAATGGAAATAGAAGAACTCAAGGATGAGCTTTCTATGATTATTATGTCACAAACTCCTTCTGGTAGGGACAAATGGGATACGCCTGAAGTCAAACTTCCCGGCGGAAGAAAAGACAGACTAAGAAAAGACCGTTATTCATCTTTAATAATGGCAAATTGGTCTGCAAGAAGAATACTAAGAACTTCTCCTCCTCCTATTTATGATACTATTGGAGGATTTGCAAGAGGCAACAAAGGGAATACGACAGGCCCTTCTTATGTTGGGCCATCTTGGTTCACAGAAGGAATGAAAGATGTGTATTAGTTTGGTGTATAATCAATTAGATTAATTCCACAATCATTCCAATTGCAATTGAATAGGTGAACAATGGCTGATAACGATCCAATACAAAACCAAGAAAAAACACAAGCTTTTGTAACTTGGTCTGATGACTCTGGTAAAAGACAAGCTCTTTTTGACACTTCTGATAATATTGAATCTTATGATGGCATTCAGAAGTCTGTAGCTTATAACCGTCGTTCTTTTTTAGATATTGAGCCTAATCGTTCTGTAAGAGTTGGCTTTGATAGACAAGATTACAATAGATTTAGATCTTCTGAATCTGTACCAAAAAGACAAAAAGAAGCTATTCGTATGTGCATGTCTGCATACGACAGGGTTGGGATTATTCGCAATGTAATTGACCTAATGGCAGATTTTGCTGGTCAAGGTATAACAATTGTTCATCCAAATAAGAGAATCGAAAAATTCTTTAGAGCTTGGTTCAAAAAAGTAAGTGGAATAGAGAGAAGTGAGCGATTCCTAAATACTTTGTATAGATGTGGAAATGTAGTAGTAAAAAGAAGAAACGCCAAGATAAATAAGAAAACAGAGAATGAATTAAAAGCTCTTGGTGAAACTGACATTGATGTAGTAGACCTAAAAGTTAATAAAAGAGAGATACCTTGGAAGTTTGACTTTTTAAATCCAATGTCTGTTGAAGTAATTGGAAACGAATTAGCTACATTTGTTGGTCAACCTCAATATGCATTAAAAGTATCAAAGTTAGTTAGAGGTCTAACTAATAAGAGTATGACAGGGGATAGTCCTTATCATAGAAACTTACACGCAATGCTTCCTCCAGACATTCTTAAAGCTATAGAGAATGGTCAAAACATAATTCCTTTAGATCCAGAAAAAGTATCAGTACACTACTACAAAAAAGACGATTGGCTCGTTTGGGCAAATCCAATGATATACGCTATCCTTGATGATATCATCATGCTTGAAAAGATGAAACTTGCTGATATATCTGCTCTAGATGGTGCTATTTCTAATATAAGACTGTGGAGCTTAGGAGACTTAGATAATAAAATCCTTCCAACTAAAGCTGCGATTAATAAGTTAAGAAATATCTTAGCTAGTAATGTTGGTGGCGGAACAATGGATTTAGTATGGGGACCAGAGCTTAAGTTTTCAGAAAGTCAGTCTCAAGTTTACAAGTTTTTAGGTAAAGAAAAATACGAACCTGTACTTACCAATATATATGCAGGTCTCGGAGTTCCTCCTACTCTTACTGGAATGGCTTCTGGTGGCGGTGGTGGTTTCACCAATAATTTTATTAGTCTAAAAACGCTTGTTGAAAGACTAGAGTATGGCCGTCAGGTTTTAGTTAATTGGTGGAATCAAGAGTTAGAAATAGTCCAAAAAGCTATGGGCTTTAGGCTTCCAGCAAGAATTCACTTTGATCAGATGGTTCTTTCTGATGAGGCTTCTGAGAAAAACCTTCTTATTCAGCTTGCGGACAGAAACATTATCAGTGCAGAAACTCTTGTTGAAAGATTTGGCGAGATACCTGAAATTGAGAAAATAAGAATTCGTAGAGAAGAGAAGGACAGAAAAGCAGAAGTAATGCCGCAAAAAGCAAGTCCTTACCACAATCCTCAACATCGTAATGATCTTGAAAAAATTGCTCTTACAAAAGACTCAATGAACCCAGAAGATTTTGGATTAGTTCCTTCTGGTGACACTGGAAATCATCCTCTTACTGAACCAAAAGATAGAAGAGACAAAAATACTATCGAAAATCAGAAAGAAGAAAAAGAAGATAAAAAAATAGAGAAGGAAGAAAAGAGAGCAGATATCAAGAAAGATAAATCTCCTAAAGAGGAAAAGTATAATCCAGTAGGCAGACCGGAAGATGGTAGACCTAAAAATTCTAGAGATAAACAGCAGAGAAAACAAAGAGAAGAAAAACCAAAACTACTCTCGGTTAAAGATCTTGCTAATCTAAGCCTTTGGGCTAACGAAGCTCAGTCTGAAATTTCCACTATCGTAAATCCAGCTATCTTAAGTCATCACGAAAAGGCTAGTCTAAGATCTCTAACTAAAAGCGAAATGGATCAATTAGAACATTTAAAGCTTTGCATTTTATGTAATATAGAACCTTACATTGATATAACACCAGAAGTGGTTGCAGACTTATTAAAGAACCCAATTACCTTGTCAGCTTCGGTTGTAAAAATGCTTCCAGAACTTAAGGATGACTTCTTTAATAGAAAAGACAGACAGCCCAACATAGATGAGCTTCGTCAGATGCATGTTTCATGTTATGCTTTAAGTAAAACAGGGTAACATAAAATCTATATTTTTTGTTTTATGGTGTATATTATTTTGAGGTGATACATGAAAATATACAAAAGCGAAATAGAAGCTGGTCTTGAAGATCAAATCAAAGCTAATGCTAGCATTGCTTACTCTTCACCAGTTAGTTTTTATATACCTAATACAGAAGAAAAAGAGAGCATCAAAAATCTAGTTGTTGCTCAAGATAAAGCTATCTCTGAAAATAAAGATCAATACGATCTTTACTATCTTAGTTCTATCCTAGTATCTACTGGATGGAATAAAAACGACGATGTTTTTGATCTAAATGAAACTTGGGGAGCTAAAGAGACTCCTGTCGATAAACAATTTAATTTCATGCATGATGAGACTGACATTATTGGTCATATAACTGGTAGTGTTGTTCTTGACTCTAGTGGTAATGAAATAGATGATATTAGTAATATAGATAAGTTTGATATTGCAACCAGTGCGGTTCTCTATAATAGCTGGACTACTCCAGAGTTAAGAGAAAGGATGTCCAAACTTATTGCAGAAATTGAAGAGGGGAAATGGTTCGTATCCATGGAATGCCTCTTTAATAATTTTGATTATGCTGTAGTTTCTCCTGAAGGAGAAAGCACGGTTGTATCAAGAGATGAAACTTCTGCATTTTTAACAAAACACCTAAGAGCATACGGAGGAAGTGGTAAATATGAAGGATACACCGTAGGACGACTATTAAGGAATATTGCGTTTTCTGGAAAAGGTCTTGTTAGCAATCCCGCAAACCCGCGCAGCGTGATTCTCAATGATGTAAACCCTTTTGAAGAAACGCAGACATTAGAATTAAGTAACTCTAGTATTAATATGGAGAATTGTAATATGTCTGACGTTCTCAAAGAACAGGTTGAAGAGTTGAAAGCTGAATTGGTAACTGCTAAGGAAGCCGCTAAAGCTCTAGAAACCGAAATGACAAAGCAGAAAGATGAAGAAATTCAATCTAAGATTGAAGCTTTTGAAGCTGTTGTTTCTGAAAAAGACGAAGCTATTGCTGAAGCTAAAGCTGCTGTTGAAGCCGCTGAAGCTAAGGTCGCTGAGTTGCAAGAAGCAATTGCGAAGAAGGATGAAGAGCTTGCTGAAGCTCTGGCTAAAATTGAAGCTCATGAAGCTGAAGTTAAAGCCATGGCACGCAGAGCAGCTTTAGTTGAAGCTGGAGCTGAAGAAGAAGAAGTCGAGTCTATTCTCGAAGCCTTCTCTGAAGCAACAGATGAAATGTTTGAGCAAGTTGTTGCTCTAAAGAAAAATGCCCTAAAAAAGATGGGTGTTAAAAAGGACGAAGAAAATCCTTTTGTAAAGAAGGATGAAGAAGAAAAAGCTACTAAGCCTAAAGCAGAAGAAGTTGAAGCAGAAGAAGTTCTAGAAACTGAAGCTGAAGAAACTGACGAAGCTGCTGAAGAAGCAGAAGCTGAAATTCTTGAGGAAGTAGAAGAAGAAGCTGAAGCAGCTTTAGCTGATGCCGGTGATGATGTAGTTGAAGAACTACGCACCAGTGCTAGCGAATGGCTGGAAAGCAACGTTCTTCGTTCAACAGCAAGTATCAATAAGTAATTAATTTTTTAAGGAGACATTCAAATGGCTTTAAAAGCTGATAGAAATGAACTCGATGTCGATATTTCTTTCTTCATGAACGAAACCGCAGAAAAAGGTCAGATTGTTGTATTCAGTACCGCTGGTTCTGGAGCTGCAATGGATCAATCTCAGGCTTTGGTAACGGTTGCTGCTGCAAGTACTACCAATATTCCTGTTGGGGTTTTGTTGAATGACGTAGTTGATATTGACCTCACTCGCCAGCATATCAACTGGCACAAAGATGAAGTCCAGAAAGGTGGCAAAGTTGCCATCCTGAAGAAGGGTTATGTTGTAACTGACCAGATCGAAGGCACGCCTACTGCTGGCGCAATTGCTTTCCTTGACGATGCAGACACTGGCAAATTTGCTATGGCAGCTTCTGTTGCTGATACCAAATACAGTCCAGTTGGTCGTTTCATGTCCATTAAGGACGAAGATGGCTACTGTAAAGTTGAAGTCAATCTACCAGTTCCGATGAACAAGGCTGATGCCGCAGGCACAGACGTATAATATTAGCCCTTAATTAGGAGACTTTTAATCATGAGTAAAATGACTAAACCTGATGATCATTTTATCGAACTCATTCAGCGCTCTGGTAGCGTCGATAAGAATGAGGCACTCGCTGCACAGCGAGAATTGGCAGTAGCTTTGGAAGCACCTCTTCGTAAGGGTGTTTTGGTTGGCGATGTTCTTGATGGAATCTTTGAAAAGATCCAGATGGCTCCCGGTTCAGCTGCTGAATTTCCACTTGACCTTTTAGCTCCCGGCACTGAGAATCAACACGTTGCCTACACTAATCCCGGTCACGGTCGTATTCCAGAACGCGCTGTAGAAGGTGACTATGTAATGGTCCCAACTTACACCGTTGCTTCTTCAATCGACTATCTCTTGCGTTATGCACGAGAAGCCCGTTGGGATGTTGTAGGTCGCGCGATGCAGGTTCTTGAAGCTGGCTTCGTGAAGAAGATGAACGATGACGGTTGGCACACACTGTTGGCAGCTGGTGTTGACAGAAACGTTATGGTTTATGATGCAGACGCCGCAGTTGGTCAGTTCACAAAACGTCTTATCTCTTTGATGAAGACTGTTATGCGACGCAACGCTGGCGGTAATAGCGGTTCTTTGAACCGTGGTTCATTGACTGACCTTTACCTATCTCCAGAAGCTCTGGAAGATATCCGTAACTGGGGTATTGATCAGGTTGATGAAGTCACTCGCCGTGAAATTTATCAGGCTGGTGACGATGGTGCTGCTATCACTCGTATCTTTGGCGTGAACCTCCACGACATCGACGAACTTGGTGCTAGCCAAGAATATCAGAACTTCTACACTGATCAACTTGCTGGAACCTTCACTGGTTCTGACGTTGAGCTTGTAGTTGGTCTTGATCAGTCTAGCAACGATAGCTTTATTATGCCTGTTAAGCAAGATGTTCAGATCTTTGAAGACGATGCACTGCACCGTCAGCAACGAGCTGGCTTCTACGGTTGGGCAGAAATCGGCTTTGCCGTACTCGACAACCGTCGTATCTTGCTCGGTGGATTCTAATTCACTCGGCATATAACCGCAGAAAGAACCGTCCTTAGATTTCTAGGGGCGGTTTTTTTGTTTGGTGTATAATAACATAGAATATTCTAATGTAATTGGAGCAAACTATGACAAAAAGAACTAAGACAGAATTAGCTTCAGAAGTCAGCTCTATATTGCCTGATAATACAACTGCCGAAATTAGTCCAGCAGATATTAGAAGCGTATTTACAGACGTAGGTGATTCATTAATCTTTTGGGATGATACAAAACCAGCTAGCGCAACTGAGTCTTGTACTAAAGGACAAATGAAGTTTGGCTCTACCGATTATGGTGGAGGTGCAATAGTTCATCATCTTTATGTATGTATAGATACTAATACTTGGAAGCGTGCAGAATTAATAACTTTCTAGAAAGAACCAAATAAGGAGACATATTAATGTCAGCTATGTCAACATACCTTGAGAATGCTTTAGTAAATCATGTCTTAAGAAATACAGCTTACACAACCCCCGGAACTACAGTTTATGTAGGCTTAATTAAATATTACGATGCTGCTGTTGTAGAAGCCGGTACTTTAACACAAGAAGCTAGTGGTGGAGCTTATGCCAGAGTTCAAGTCACCGCTTGGGATGCTGCTAGTAATGGCGCTACTCAAAATACTGGTGCTATTACTTTTCCAACTGCTACCGCTGATTGGGGCGGAATTTCTGGTGTAATTATCTCAGATCATGCTAGCGCTGGAAATGTTTTGTTACACGGATCTCTAACAAGCGCTAGAGATGTAAAAGATGGCGACGTATTTAAATTTAATGCTGGTGACTTAGATGTCACATTTGCCTAATACAGCCTTTATTTTTAATTAGAAGGAAGAATATTATGGCTCAGCATTGTGTAGAAATTCCAGATGAACACCTAGATCGTGTGATTAGCGCTGTAGCAAATCAATATGGTTATAATCCAACTGTAGAAAACCCTGATTTTGATGATTCTCTTCCTGAAGGAGATGGTAACCCAAAGAATATTGACAATCCTGTCAGTATATCTCAATTTGCTAATGGTATTGTTAGAGATTTTCTTATTAACAATGTTAAAGCTTGGGAATCAAAGCAAGCAGCTGAAACAGCAAGGATTGCCGCTATTGATGCTGTAGATATCGCTATCACCGATCCTTCCTAACAGGAGATCGAAATGGCTCTAGAAATTAGAGATAGAGTAAAAGAAACCTGCACTGGTACTGATGGCGATATGACGCTGACTGGTGCAATGTCGGGTTTTGTTGGCTTTGACTTAGATGCGACTCTTGATGGCGACACAATCTATTACGCCTTAGAGGATGCGGATGGTACAAAGTGGGAAGTTGGACTGGGTACTCTCAGTGCAGACTCTACTAGTATTGAACGAACCACTATTCTTGCAACACAGGTTAGTTTTACAGACACGACTAGACAAACGTTTAGTGGTGGTACGCATACTATATTCGCAACTTACCCCGCTAGTAAAGCTGTATATCTAGATGCTAGTGGTAACCTTTCTCACACTGTCGATATTAGTTCTGATACCAACCTTGCTGCTGGTACTGGTATAACTCTTACAGGCGACACTCTTTCTACAACTGACGGTGAAATTGTTCACGATAATCTTAGCGGTTTTGTAGCTAATGAGCATATTGATTGGACGACTGATCAAGGGGCTACAAATATTCACTCAAACAACTATGTTGTTGGTATTAGTGTTCTTAGTGATTTAAATGATGTTGTTTCCCCAAGCGATGGTTCTGCGAACAATACTATTCTTATAGCCACAAATGGATCAACCCCATCTCATGGAACTTTATCACTTGCGGCTGGCAACATTGGTCTCGGAACAGACTGTCTAGGTTCCTTAACTAGCGGAGATTATAACGTAGCTATTGGTTATAAAACTCTTAAGTCGCTTACTTCTGAGGCCTATAACGTGGGTATTGGTTCCCATGTTATGACAGATGCCACTAGCGAAAAAAATGTTGGTATTGGTCATCGCGCAATGTTTGAAACTACAACAGCCGATAAGTGTACCATCGTAGGAGACGAGGCTGGATACTATCACACTACAGGTAATAACAATACAGCGATTGGATATAAGGCATTATATGGAAATCCTACTAATAAAGTGACAGGAACCGCTAATGTTGCTGTTGGTTATCTCTCTGTTTATCAAATATCGAGTGGTTCATACAATGTTGGAGTTGGTGATAGTGCTTGTGGTACTGGCGGCACTGATGGATTCACGGGCAGCAACAATATTGGTATTGGACATGGAGCAGGATACAGTTATATTGCCGGTGAAAGTAACATATGTATGGGATACTATGCAGGATTCTCAAGCATAGATAATGGTGACTACAATATTGCAATTGGATATAGAGCTTTAGCGGATAAAACCAGTCCATCAGATATGCAAGAAAATATTGCCATTGGCTATGAGGCTGGGCAATTGTCGGATGCTAATAGGTGCATTTATATAGGTACACAAGAAGTAGGCTACGCTAACACTACTGATGATATATTGTTCATCGGTAATGATGCCCCATTGAGTGATGGAACTCTTATTAAGGCAGATCTTGAAAATAAACATCTTGCTATTGGTATGGCTGATGACCTCTTTAGTAATTCTGCTGGTGATCCCACTCTACAAATTTACCCCAAAGATGCAGCGGACGAAGCTATCTTTGTAAAGATGCCGACAAGCCACTCTTCTAATCTAATACAAATCCAAAACTCTTCTGGTACTGATTTGTTTGTCGTAGATAGCACTGGAGAAATTACTACTGGAAGTATTTCTGGTGGTGGCGGATCAGGCGACATAACAGGAGTAGATCTAACTGGTGGTATAGGTATAAGTATTGATAGTGAAACTAACACTACAAGTGGTGCTTATTCTTCTACTATTACTTGTAATCTTGAAGGTACTGAACTAGCCTCTACTGGAGAGACCGGTACGACTAAGTTTTTAAGAGTAGATGGTGACGGAACGTGTTCTTGGCAGGTTCCGCCAGATACAGACACTACATATACTAAAGCAAGTTTCGATATAGACCACCTATTTACTTTAGTGGGTGCTTCTGCGGATACTGATGAGAATCTGGGAACCTTTACCGGAAGTACAATAGCAGACAGTCAAACAATTAAAGCGGCTATACAGGCCGTAGAGACAGCGGTAGAAACTAAAGGTGCTACTGCTGGTAGTTCTAGTATCGTTACTGTAGGAACTATTAGTTCTGGCACTTGGCAAGGAACTGCTATAGCTCAAGCTTATATAGCAAATGATGCTATCAATGGCGATAAAATTGCTGATGATGCTGTTAATAGTGAGCATTATGCAGCAGGCTCTATTGATGAAGAACATTTAAATGCTACCAATAGCCCTACTGACAATTATCTCTTGTCATATGATGATGCTAGTGGTGGATTTACTTGGGTCGCTTCTGGTTCTGGCGGTGAAAATAATGAGTATTCCTTCAAAACCATATCAGTAGCAGGACAAGATGATGTTGTAGCGGACACTACAACCGACACTTTAACATTGGCTGCTGGTTCTAATGTTACCATTACCACAACCGCCGCTAGTGACACCGTAACGATAGCAGCTACCGATACGAATACTATGGGGAGTGGCTTTACGGTATCTGCTACGACCGATAGTAATGCTACAACCATAACTCAAGGCGATGATTTAATGTTTGCAGCAGGTACTGGTATTACCTGCGAGACTACGGCAGACGGCACGGTCACTATTTCATCTACAGTCACTGACACTAATACACAGTTATCTCAGGAACAAGTAGAAGACTTTGTAGGTGGAATGCTTGGAGGAACGGAAACTCTTATCACCGTTACCTATCAAGATGGTACTGGAGATATCGACTTTGTAGTTGATAATGATCTTTCTAACTATGACAACTCTTCTTCTGGTTTTATTACAGCTACTCTTACAGAGGAGCAAGTAGAAGATTTTGTTGGTGGTATGTTAGGGGGAACAGAGACTGGTATTACCGTCACCTATCAGGATGGCACTGGCGATATAGACTTTGTCGTCTCAGATACAACGGTAGCGGGTGATAGTGGTTCTACTGGCATAACTCCCGGCGACACTTTGACAATTGCTGGTGGGACTAACGTTACCACAGCTATGTCTGGTGACACTTTAACAATCACAGCTACTGACACCAATACAACCTATAGTGCTGCGACTAGCTCAGCATTGGGATTGGTAAAAATAGAAGACGACACGGAACAAAGTGTTGCAGCAAACGCAGTAAGTGCTACAGCAAGCAGAACTTACGGCATTCAGCTTAATAGCAGTGACCAAGCGGTCGTCAATGTACCTTGGACTGACACTGACAACAACACAACTTATACCGGCGGAACAAATCTAACGCTAGACGGAACCACCTTTAATGTAGATGATGCTTTTCTCAAAAATGATGCTAGTGACAGTACCACGGGTACAATTACCGCCGGTGGCTTTACTACCGCTGGTACTCTTACTGTAGATAGCGTTGGTATTTCTACCATTCAAAGTTCTGGTGAATCGTTTGCTGATAACGACACAAGTTTAATGACTTCTGCGGCCATTGATGACAGAATTAATTCTGCTGTAGCCAATGAAGACACTTTAGCTGAACTCAACGATACGAATATATCATCTGCTGCTGCTGGTCATTTGATTATTTATGACAACACCGCGTCTGTGTGGGATAATGCTGCCTTAACTGCTGGCAGTAATATCAGTATAACAAACGGCGATGGTGCTATTACTATCGCGGCTACTGATACTAATACCACCTATACTGGCGGCACAAATCTGACATTAGCTGGTACTACGTTTAATGTCGATGATGCATTCTTAATAAATAGTGGAGATGACACCACTACTGGCGTTATTACCGCTGGCGGTTTTACTACTACTGGTACTTGGACGTTTGATGAGTTTACTTCGGGTACTGTTGGAATAACCACTGTACAAGACTCTGGCACTACCTTTGATGATAACGATACTTCATTGATGACCGCTGCCGCTATTGCGGACAAGATTGAGGCATACGGCTATTCTACCACTGCTGGTGATATTACGGGGGTTACCGCTGGAACTGGTTTGTCTGGTGGAGGAGCTAGTGGGGCTGTAACTCTAAATGTCGATGCATCTCAAACACAGATTACCGCAGTAGGAACAATCGGTACTGGTGTTTGGCAGGGTACGGCCATAGCACATGCTTATATTGGCGCTGACGCTATTGACGGAGATAATATAGCAGACGATTCTGTTAATAGTGAACATTATGTTGATGGGTCAATAGACACCGCTCATATAGCTGACGATCAAGTTACTTATGCTAAAGTTCAGAATGTATCTGCTACAAGTAGAGTCTTAGGTAGGATTACTTCTGGTGCTGGAGTAATAGAAGAGTTAACTGGCGCAAACATTAGAACGATAGCTAATGTTGAAGATGGAGCTACCGCAGATCAAACTAAGTCTGATATTGACGGTTTAGCAATAACCACAGTCGGAACTATTGATACAGGAGTTTGGCAAGGTACTGCTATAGCACACGCTTATATTGGCGCTGATGCTATCGATGGAGATAACATAGCAGACGACGCTGTCAACAGCGAACACTATGTTGACGGCTCTATTGATACAGCACATATAGCCGACGACCAAGTCACTTACGCTAAGATACAAAATGTTAGTGCTACAGATAGGATTCTTGGTAGAGACAGTGCAGGGGCAGGAGTCATAGAAGAGATTACTCCTGCAAACTTAAGAACCATGCTTAACGTCGAAGATGGAGCCACGGCAGACCAAACTAAATCTGACATTGATGGACTAGCGATCACCACTGTAGGGACTATTGACACAGGTACTTGGCAGGCAACAGATGTAGCAGTAGCTCATGGTGGTACTGGAGCATCTAGTGCTGCTGACGCACGGTCTAACTTAGGAATTACCTACGCCAATATAGGCACTGTTGATATTAGTGCCAATACAAACTTAGCAGCAGGTACTAACATCTCACTTTCTGGCGATACTCTTAATGTAGATGATGCTTTCCTAAAGAACGATGCTGATGACACCACTAGCGGCACTGTTACTATGGCTAATCTCATAGTTGGAGATGCCGGAAACATTGGTTCTGCTAGTGATACAGATG
>WLWE01000490.1_pt1 | contig 33642 bp, 52 predicted proteins | sample 6718301 | NCBI WGS metagenome assembly WLWE01 (sample SAMN12718691, study PRJNA515312) | sponge metagenome | isolation source: marine sponge | host: Mycale hentscheli | place: New Zealand: South Island, Marlborough, Capsize Point | collected 2003-05-01
TTTCTATTTTGCTTAAATACTCCATAGTGTATCTATTTACATCTTCTGTTTTAGAATTAACATCACGTACTTTATTAAAAGGATCTATAACTAAACATTTAATACCTTTACGCTTTACAAGCTCTGCACCTTTACGTAGTACAGATTCTAAGGTATATCGTTCCATATCTATATGAAAAAAGTTTTCATTAACGTGATCCGCTACTTGATTCCATTTATCTCCATATATATCACTAGCTTTAGGCATGTCTTGCCAAACCTTACGCATTATTTTATGTGCATGGAGATATGTTGGTGCATTTTCTGGCGAAGCAAATGCTGTTTTCCAACCGTAATTCTGATTATATCCAACAACCATTTGGTCGACAAAATCGGACTTGCCGCTAGACGGTATACCAGTGACTGTAATAAATTGACCAGTATAAGTTGAAAATATATCATCAAAATTTTGAAGGCCAACTTGAAATCCCGGCTTAAAACCATTTTTAACAAAATCGGTAATTTCCCCTTCAATGTCTTTAAAGGTCGTGACGTTCTCAAGCGGAACCGGTCTCGCTCCGGTAATACACTCTGCCAGTTTTTCTTTTCCATGCTTTAATAAATATTCATTAGCGTCTTTACAATCTTCAAATGAAACTAAAAAACAAACTTCAGCGCCTAGTCTTCTTACTAATTCTTGTTGAAGCGCTTGACCAGCATCATCTGAGTCTACTGCTAAAATTATTTTTTCTTTGTCTTCAAAATAATCTATACAGTTATCTAAATAATCTAAATTATTAGAATTTAAAGTAGCTCCGTTTGGAACCGATATAGCGTTTGGTATGCCTGCTTCATGTAAAGCTAACACATCCATCTCGCCTTCGGTTATAATACAATTATCATAACCTATAATACTGTTTATATTGTAGAATACTTTTTCAGCCCCTTTATATAACTTAAAGTTTTTTCTACCATCTCTATATTTTACATTGATTAATTCATCACCTATAATATAGTTAAACTGTATTGTGTTCTCAGGCTTACCTGTTTGAGGCATCCACTCCTCGCCTTCTGTTATACGTAAATCACGTAAGGTTTGTGCGGATATACCTCTTGTTTTAAACCACTCTTCTATTTTAGTACCAACCGATTCTTCTTTTATAGGATTAGGTTTTATATAAACCTTTTCTGTTTCTCCTTTGCGTTGGTAAGTATGTAGTTGAAATGATGTATTACAATTATGGCAAGTACCAAGACCACGTTCCCAATCATAAGAAGCACACTTAGTCTTCTGATTTTTAGGTTGTCTACTAGACGAACACAGGGGACAAATCCCCTGCGTTTTTCCTTCTGGTAAACTATGTTGATTGAATTTATCAATCAAAAATCCATTGATCTCAATGTTTTCTACCTGCATTTAATCTTCTATTAAAGTTACATTTTCGTCATCTGTTATCCAATCATCATAGTCTTGACTGCCTAGCATATTAAAATGGTAAATCATCTGCTACTTTTTGAGTTGGTCCTGCAGCTTGAAAACCGCTATTGCCTTGAGCATCATCTCGAGGTGGAACAGCAACATTATCCCCGTTAGTCCAAACAACTTTAACATTACCTAAATAAACTTTAGGTGCTTTTGCTTCTCGTTCTTCTTTGGTCTGTTCAATAATAATAGGTCCATTGTTTCCAAAATTATCTAACTCATCATTTAAAGTAATTGTAACAGGTAAATACTTACCTTTCTTACCTACATAAATCTTACTTTTATCTATAAGATCTAGATTAATACTTGTTTTAATAATACTTGCCATTGTTAGTAAGTGTTTAATTGGTTAAACATTCTTGTTAATTGCTCTTTTGAAGCGCCTGTATTTCTTCGTAGGTTATCTACTGCTTTAACATGTGTTTGGTTTGCATAGAAATTACTTTCGTTTGTTTTCATTCCTGTTACTGTACATAATCTTTTTCTTGTTCTTGCCATAATTAAAGGGTTTCGGTTTTAAAATATTGGTTTGGGTCAAAATCTTTACTGTTGAAGAATAACTCATATTGAGCTACTGCTTCTTGCACTTTACGCTGACCTTTTTCGTAAAATGAACTTGAACATTCGCATACTTTTATTTGATGGGTGTTTTTGTCTATGACTATAAATAACATTTCATATCCAAATAACTGATTGTAGATAAAAGCTTGGCTGTCATAATTGTACTTAGTTGCAGAATATCTAAATTTTTCTACATCATTAGTAGTTTTTAAATCAATAATTAATCTTTCACTATGATTAACTATATCAGCTTTACCCTTCCACATTTTACCCTCAATCTCTGTTATGCCTGGTACTTCATATTTAACATCGCCGCTAGTAATAAGATCTTTGCATACGGTGTTTGACATCATCTTGTCAACCATTAACTCAATTTGATCTACTTCTTGCTGCAGTAAACATAATTCTCCACCAGAGATCTCTTTATACGCTTTGGTGTTTCTCGTACTCGACTCTACTATTTTAAAGTTTTTTAACTTATTAGGTTCTAATATAGCGGTATGAAAATAACCGCCAATCAAAAACGCTGGAATAGTTTTTTGAGGAGTATGAAGCGCTAAAGGATTTTTTAATAAAGTAGAAATATCTGAATTACTTAAGTATTGTTTTCCAAACTTACCATAATAATTTTCATCTGTTTCTAACTTTTTTAAAATTTCTTTTTTGTTCATTTACAGGGTTGTTAATTCTTGTTCTACCTCCTTGGTTAGAACATACTTAGCTTTAATAGCATCTAGTTTACCACCTGATTTAATGAAGTCTTTTGCTTTAGCTATTTGCGTAGCGTTCATTGGTGTTTTACTGTGGTCATTACTAGCGTCACTATCTTGCGTGTCATCAATTAGAAACAAATTGCCTAAAGAGTATTTTTTACCGTAGCTGCTTGCTGAGCCAAACTGCTGTGGTGTTTGCATACCTTTTTGTAACAAGTCAACACCTACTAAAGCTGTTGCAGATATACTGTGTTTACCATCTGATACAGTTGCTTTGCTTTCAATTATAGGCATTGGCGCGCTATTAATTAATGTTTCGTTAATTGTTACGGATACTCCTAATTCTAATAAATAGGGTTTAGTTGCTTCGAGAATGTCTTCGGCTGATCTGAAGTTGTATTTGCCGAAGGAGTTAAATCTACTTTTTTTCGATTTAAACTTTGTCTGAATAGTTGATAACTTTTCGTTTATTGTCATAGGTGTTTTGGTGTTTGGTCTTATATATATAATTACATATATAAAACATTGTTTACATTTATATTAATATTTAACTTACAGATAATCAAGCACTTGAGCTGGATCTACATTTTTAATTAAAGTTTGTACTGCTTGCTTTTTAAGTTCTGAAACTCTAACATAATCGCTTGCTCCTATTATGTTTAATTTAGAAGCAATTTCTTTTGCTGAATGCTTATCACAATCTAAACCATAAGATAATCTAAGTACTTCATATTCATTTTTATTTAAATGCTTTTGCATTAAACCTTTTAAATAAGAATTCATTAAAGCTATATTATATGGTTCTGATTTATCAGGTACTTGATACATCATATCTTCATCATCATAAGGGCTGTCATCAATACTTAAAAAAACACTATTGAAAAACATGCTAACCATTTTTTCATCTTTAGGGTTTTTACGTATCTCGTTCATCTTATGCTCTGGTATACGTATATCACCTCTATTAATATCTATAGCACGACGTATCGCACCTTTTATTCTTTTAGAGAAGAATGACTTAAGTGTTTTTTCTTTGTCTTCAGAGTCTTCTAATATTGATTTATCAAGACGATCAACAGCTTTAGTTAAACCAAAAGAACCTTCTTGTATTAAATCATTTATAGTCATAACTCCGGATGCCTGCTGAGTTGTTGAAAACTTTCTTGATATATTTTCAACTAATGGTAAAAACTTTATTATAAGCTCGTTTCTATCATAACCAGTTAATTCTTTAAAGTTAGGTTGAGATGCTTTAACGTCTTCTTTATATCTTATATAATTAGGTATATTATATTTTTTCATTTAAAATCTTTTTTTCTTGTTTAAGTTGGTCGTTCATTTTTCTGTTAATTGTTCTGGTTGAACAGTTTAAAATATCAGCTAATAACTTTATAGTTATTTTTTTACCTTCATGGTTTATAAGTAGCATACTTTCATAAATCTTTGTGCTATCTATATCACTTTGCTTTCCTATTAGTTGGCCAACTATAGTTAGCTTTCCATGTAGAGTTAAGCCGGTAAAATCTTTAAATATTATTTTTCTTTGTTTGTTATTAGGTGGTCGTTCTAAATCTGTTTTGTCTATGTCTCGTATTATATTTTTGAGTTTGTCTGGTTGCATTGTAAATGTAGTAAACCCATTACGTTTGTCAGCTATAAATGTAGAGAGCCTACTAAACTCTTCTAGATTAAGCTGTGGGTTTAAGTACCAGATAACTCTAAGATGCCATCTAAGAGACTTATACGTATTAATTAATGCCTTACTTCTAAATAAATCATAAAACTCATACGTACCATCCTCGTAGAAATAGCCCCAATCAAACGAATGACTAGGTTTATCAGAGACCGGAAGTCTTCTATATATAATACGGTTATCGTTTAAATGTTCTATTTTTCTGTGTGACATTAGCCTGTTACTATTTAATAATTAATAGCCTATTGTCGCATTTCAAAATGAAATGATTTTTAGTCTTCGACTATATTTTTTAATCAATAAAGCTTTTCTTTTTAACTCTGGTTCATCAATTGGTTTATCGTTTCGTGCGGCTATCATCACGTCATCAATTATTTCTTCTCTTAAATCATATATATTTCTCCATAAGTAAGCTTTATGATCTCTTTTTCTTGTGCACATTATTTTGTGACCTGCTATGTTTATTGTCATCTTTTCTTTTTCGTTTTTGATTTAAATTAAATAAATTAGTTTGAATTAAATGTTTATATAGTTTTATCATTGGTCTTTTATTTTGTTACATCTACCACATTTTGTTAAATATCCTGCATTTAAAGCGCCGCAACTACAGTTCCAAGCGCTATCTACTAGTGACTTATTCATAGTTACGAACAGCTTTGAATAGCGGGTGACGATAAGAACCTGCTGGAGTTTTTTGGAAGTACGTAAATGTAGCTATCTTGCCAATATATGAGTCGGCATTTCGAAGCATGGTTCGCATAGTATCATAGCTTGCCATAACAGGCATACCGAAAGTAATACCGTTAGAATCCACAGCAAGAAACTTCCCAATCGTACCGCTACGTTTACCTTTTCCTTCAACAAAGCCAGTGATTGTCGCTTCTGTGTCTTGGAATGCTTTGAACTTGAGTAAGTTGTTTGATCGTTTGTGTTCATAAGGTAGGTTGGTACGTAGTATAGAACCTTCGTAGCCGGCTTTTAGGTTTTGGTTATTGAATATAGTAGCTAAGCCTTTGTTAGGTGTTAGCGTAGTTGGTACAGAATACACGTGAGATAAGCTTTTAGACATAGTACGTATACATCTGTTACGGTAGTCGTATGAGTGGTTGTTAGTTGTTTGAATATAATCGTAGCAATGAAACTGAATAAGAGTTTGATCTTTAGTAGCATGCTGAGTACGCACAAGAGATATAATCTTATTGAAGTTATCTTTGAAGTCATGATTGTATAGCTCGCCGTCAAGTACAACGGTTGGGTTAGCAACGAAGAAAGGTTTTAGCTGACGACGTAAGTGTTGTACGTTTTTAAACTTTTTACCGGTACGACTGTAAGCACCTTGCTTGGTGAATAAACAACGTACACCGTCAAGCTTAGGTTGTAAGAACATTTTTTGATTCCAGTTGATTTCTTTTTTTTGTTGTGCGAACGCAAGCATTGCGAATTTACCGTCTTTAATTGTTTTTATCATATTTATTTTTTAGGATTTGTATTTTTCTTTTTAGTATGTGTGCTTTTTCGTATTTTTCTTCTTGCAAGTATCTGTCTAGCAAGCTTTGTAATCGTATTAATTCAAGCTCGATAGCTTGTTTATCTAGATCTTCTACCGTGTTACCAACATAATCAGTGGGTTCAGATTGCTCTTCATTAGCAAACACTAAGTGTACTTCGGAAGATACATTGAATATAGCTTTAATTACTTTAGTAGCTACACGGGTTGCAAGATCATTCATTTCTTTATCTGTCATATATATATATTATCTGATCGCTTTCGTATTTAGTTTGCGTTAATTAATTCTTGAACAGTTTTTGCGGGAGAAATAGAGGGGTTGTCATTCCAATCAATTTCAGCGTCTTTAGGATAGTCTCTTAGTATAAGCTGCACGCAATCATCTATTATATGATCTTCAACATCTGTGTTAATTAAATAACATATCCATTTTCCTTTATATAATACTTTTAGTTCACCCATTATGTTTGTTGATTTAATATAAATTTCATTATTTGTATAGCTGTACCTTGAACAGTGCTTTGTTGACCCGTGTTGGGGTTTATAAAGGATAGAGTGTAATTGGTTATCTTTATAGGTTTGAACTCTGTATTGTGCTTATTTCCCGCCATATGTCTCGTTTAAGTAGTTTATATAGTTCCATAATTCTAACTCACGCTCTTTAAAGCTTATAAGGCCATCAATCATTTCTTGAGTGTATGCAAAGTGAGGTGTTGTTGTATCTAAACTTTTAATTTCTAACTTTAAAAACTCAGCTTTAGCATAACACTTACTTGCTATTTTATCTTTTATTTCTTGTTTGTTCATATTTTTCTAATAATTTTGTTGCTGCTTCAAATGATATTTCTTTTGATTCGTACATTTCAAATATAAATCTATACATAGGTTAATCCTTTATAATTAAACCAAGACTTAATTCCTGGCACGTCTTGCTCATTACCAAACTCATCAATCTCTTCACGGGATATATAGGCAAAGGTTGGAGGTAGATCGCCTAACATATAACCTTTATATGATTTACCGTTAAGTTTAATTCTAGTTTTGTTTACTTTTTTAATTGTATTCATTTTAATCCGTATTGTGTTTTTAATTTATTTTTACTTACATTAAGTAGTTTACTTATTTCTGTCAAGCTCTTGTTATCGAGCAGATATAATCGCCAAGCTCTATGCATCTTCATTTCGATTAACTCCTCTGTCTTCTGTAAACTGTTCGAATTCTTCTTCGTCCATATTGTCTGCAATAAAGTCTAGCATATAGTATTCATCAAAGTAATCTTCAATTTCGTAGCATTCAACACTTACTATTTCGCTAGAAGGTTTAAAGCAACGCAAGTCGTCAATCGCACTCATAATTGTGTCAAAGTCTGGCTGGTAGTAGTATACTTCATTTTCCCAGTTTAAGCTGTTTAGATCAGCAGAAACATAATACACGTCATAGCCATCAGCTGTTTGCAATGTGCCTATCTCGATGTCGCCGTTGTGTTCTACAAGGTTAATTTTTGCTAGTTCTTGAAATTTTTGTAATGTTGTCATATGTTTTATTTTATTATATTATCTGTTTGTTATCGTATTTAGTTTGCAGAGTCTTTAAATCTCCATAAGTTACCACGTGAGTGTGTTCTACGTGTTCTTGGTTTAATATTTTCAATAACCATTGATTCTTTGAATTCTTTATCTGTAAATGGTCCGCAGTGGTTACCTTCACGCTCTTTATTCCATTTAGCTATTTTAATTCTTTTGTTGTTGTCTAGGTATTCTTTAAATTCTTGTAGTGTCATATTATTCTATTATATTTATTCTAAAGTAGTTACGTACTTCATTCATTTTTGATAAGCCAAAGTCATATGCATTATATACATAATTTACTTTGTCATCAATGTTTTTGATAGCTTTAATTTTGTTTACTCTGTCTAAAATTTCTATTTGTTCTTTTGTCATATTATTTTATTACTCGTTTTATAAGGCTGAATAGCACTTGTTGTTTTATTTTTAATTCTAGTTCGTTGTCGTAGTCAATAGCGTCGTCGTCAATTGCCCAGTGTATAGCGTTGTCGATATAAGAATCAACGTCGTCGATAACTTGGCTGGCTATTGTTTCAATTATTTTGTTCATATTGTTTTGTTTATTATATTATCTTATTGTATTCGTATTTAGTTTGTATTAGGCATAAGGTTGGGATTCGAACCCAAAACTTTAATTTCTCACCTCTCGCATTCTCAAGGCCTATTGAATGATCGTGTTCAAACAAGATTAATATTTTACCAGTTAAACTACCTTGTGCTGACGTTAAAGGCTATCTTGTCTGCCCCATTTACCTGGGTTGCTAGACAAATATGCTCCGCGTAATTTATCTCTTTTAATTGTATAGTTAAAGTTTGTTTCGTGGTTTGTAATATAGTCGGCCATCTCAATATAATCGCATGAGAGAGCTATGTAAGTGCTTTTGTGCAAGCTGTGCAAGACTAAAGTATTCTTAGGGCTATTAGTATTAGCTTCAGAATAAAGTCCTTTAGAACCTCTGTATAAGCTCCAACATTTATTGCCGTTTTTACTGTTATGGTAAGACGGAATTTTACCTGTCATTACATCTTTAGCTATTTGCTCGTTAAGTTTATTTCTTTTTACTTTCATAATTTAATTTTTAGTATCTGCTTCGTGTAGTACATGCTCCATTTGCTCCCAGGTTACTGTGTCAGGACTATTCATAAGATAATCGTAAAGGCAAGCGTAAGCTGCTTGAGCAATGTTTTCAGGTCGACCGTAAACATCATGGTCTAAGTAGTGATATTCGCTGTTACTTTCTAGTATTTTTTCGCAATCACTTGTGTAGATAACTGCATTATCAATCCATTCGTGGAAGTAGTCGTAGAAGTCATCTTGGCTATTTATATCAGCTTGGTGAAACGCATGCCATGCATCTTCGCTAAATGATTGGTCAATTTCGTATAGTTTTTTGTTTTCTAGTGCTTTATGTAATTGCATATTGTTTATTTTATATTATTATCTATTAGTTGTCGTATTTAGTTTGTATTGTTTTTGAAACTCTTGTTTTAATTGTAGCAATTGTATTCTACTAGTTAAGCAAAATCTACTTCTTTCTGATAAGTATTTTATGCGTTTGTTGTATTCTTTTTCCATATTTTAATTTCTTTTAAGCATTCTTGTAAGCTAATTGTATCTAAGTCAAAACCTTTTTTTATTAGGTACAATTCAAATTTCTTGTCGTATATGTTATTCATATTGTTTTTACTTATATTAATTCCCAATCTGTTAATATGCATTTAGTGCATAATGGCATTTCTTGTACTGCAACGTTGAAATATTTTATTTCATCTTCGTTTAAAGGCTCATTGCAACAACTACAGCTCATTGTATTCTCTTAATAGTTCATTTGTTTTATTAGCGCTGAGGTTTGTTTTTAACTTACCTAATATTTCTAATTTACGCTTTTTACTTTGATTTGTTGGGTTGAAGTTTGCTTCAAACTCATCTATCAACTGTAATTCTTGATATAATTCATTCATACTTTTATTGTTTAAGACCGGCGATAGAGTTGGTATTCGTCCATCGTTGTCGCCAGTTTCGGCTATTAAAGCCTCATCAGTTAAACTTTATTATATTATCCTTTAGTTATCGTATTTAGTTTGTATTTCATAGATTTTCTTTAATTAATTTAATTTTTGTTTTGTCATCTAAAACTTTAGAGTTTATAATTTCAACAATAGTATAGTATTCGCCATTGTAAAAAATATTGTGTAAAGATTTATATTCGTCGGAGTATTGGTAATATTTATTCATATTATATATTTTTATTTGTTCTAGTTATTAAGTCTAGTTGACTTTTATACTCTTGAGGAGTTATTTGTTTTTGTAATGCTTTAAGATAAATTCCAGTTATATCTACTTTGTATCCATCTTTACTTTTAATTGTTACTATCATAATTTTATATTTTTAATTTGTGGGCTTCATTGATTAATATTGTAGAGGCAATCAATTCTATAAAACTCTTTATTATATTATCTGCATGTACTCGTATTTAGTTTGTAGAAGCCGACCAATGCACCCAGAGCAATTTCTCCAATTCTTTTTCACAAATTTTTATTTCTTCATTTAACTTAGTAGAAAGTAAATCTTTTTCTTCATTCATAGCTTTAACAAATTTCTTTTCCATTTCTTTTTTTCTTTGTGTGTAAAAAGTTATTTTGTTTTCTTTAGTAAATGATTTTGGAAATCTCATAATGTTTATTTTTATATTCATATATATTATCTAACAGTATTCGTATTTAGTCTGTAAAAAGGTGTATAAATATTTATATGTAGAAAAAGTGTGTATGTTATAGCGAAGTGACAATATGTCAATTTACATATATATTAATGACAATGTGTCATACAATAGTAATTTATAACAATTCTAAACAATATAATGTAGAAAAATAGTATTTATGTAACTAATTTCCAAACATTTACGAGACATTGTAACAAAAAGCTAAAAGTTTTCACCTAATTGTAAAAAATTGTAGGGGGGTGCTTAAATATAAATTGGTTTTGTAAAGGGCTGGCACTCAGGTATTTAGCGGTATAACACTTTACTTCTATATATGAAGCATATTTTTGCGACATTAGCCTATTAACGTTATTTAATAACTACCTATCGTCGCTTTTTCGTAATTAGTTTGTAAGCTTAGTAAACTGCACGTAAAATGTGTAAGTATATATAGTATACAAATAACAAAAAACTAAGATATGGCCGTAAAAATAGGTGATACAGCAGTATCAGCAGTATATATAGGTGATACGACTGTAAGTGCGGTATATATAGGAGCAACGCAGGTATATCCATAACAAAACATAACACATGTCAATAATTTATTCTTACCCAACGATACAACCGACAGTAGATGACTTACTAATAGGTACAGATACTAGCGATGATAATGCAACTAAGAGCTTTACTGTCCAAAGTCTTGTATCTTTAATTAATGCAGCTGCCGGATCTGGCACTGTAACCTCTGTTCAAATAGCAACCGATTCTTTTCTCTCAGCTAGCGGAGGTCCAATCACAGATGCTGGTACAATTACAATGGGGCTAACTGCAACAGGTACTCCAGATGCCACTACTTTTCTAAGAGGTGACAATCAATGGGTAGTTCCTACAGTTGCAAGTGGTATTGGCATATTTAGCTCAGGCGCCTTAGTGACAAATGATCTAGCATCGGCCAACTTCTCAGGTGCAGGTGTTCAATTAAGCTCAGATGTGTCTGGTAATATAAGTATTTTAATTCCCGGCGCTAATAACGCTGTTGAATCCATAATACAAGGAAATGGTATAAGCATTAATAGTTCAACGGGTGACGTTACTATAACAAATGCAGGTATAACTGGTTTGGTTCAAGGAAATGGAATATCTATATCAACAACCGCAGCTGGTGTATCTACAATAGGAGTAACAGGACAAACAAGTGGAACTGTCGTTTCCGTTGCTGCAGGTGATGGATTAGAAATAACTAATAATGACACAACAGTAAGTCCTATAATTGCATTGGACTACGACGGTGCAGATACTTATATAACAAATCCTTCTACAGGCGATCCGCAGGCAACAGACAATTTTGCTTTTCAAAAAGGCACAAGCGGTGTAAGACAAGGAACATTTGACACTTTACCAGTAGCTTCGCTAACTGCAGTAAAATCGTACATAGACACTCAAGATAACAAATCAGTACAACACGACACAGATATATATAGTAGTGTTCCAACCGCTACTAAGGTGATTACACTCACATCGGCGGAATATACTGCTATAGGAGCTGGAAACTATGATGCTAGTACTATATATTTAACAACAGCATCGGCTGCACCTCAAAATACAGTAAACTTTACCATTGATACAGCTGCTATAAACGCTACTGGATCTTGCGGGTTTACCCAAGCGACAACAGTTAACGGAGCATCAGTTAGTCCTATTGCTGTAACTGGAGCAGTTGGTAGTTCTTATACAGTAGAAACAACAATAACGCCAACTGGAACAAGCTGTACTTTATCTGGAGGATCAGCAGCTCAAACATTAACAGGCACTATACCTTCTACCCCAACCCCTGCGGCGGTAACACAAACACTAGCTGCTAGAACTATATCAGCACCAGCACCTCCAGGAAATGTAAACGATACTTTAACTATAATAGATAATATAAGCGGATCTGCATCAGGTTACACAATAACTTCTAACTCACCGCTAAACGGGCCACAGGGAACTTCATTTAATACTAGCGCTTTTGGTTTAACAGCTACATCAAATGCTAATTACGCATTTACTAGCGGACCGTCAGTTAGTTACAATCAGTCAACCTCAACTTACGGCTCTAATACAACAACTGGAACTGTTACCGGTACATCAGCTCCAGTAAATTACGATTTAGAATATACAGTAACACCTTCTGGTGGCTTAAGCAGTGGTTATGGTACAACTTGGAAATTACAAACAACCGGTGATTTTTCTAATACTAACGCACCTTTAAGTAGTGCGGCTGCTATATCAAAACCCTATGGTTCTAATTATGCGTTTAACGCTATAGCTGTTGGTATAAATAACAATACCGTTACAGGATCAAATTGGGGAGGACCAACAAGTGGGACTATAACAGGTAACACAAATATAACAGGAAGCTTAACAGGCACAGTACAGGCAAATCAAGGTACAGCTAGTGCTACACTTGGAACCAACAGTATATCTGGTAATGCGAGCTGGTATGGTTTAACTTATACATGGAAAAATCTTTCAACTACCGATGCTCCACTTCCCTATACTCCAGGAGACCCTAAAATAGGTAATACAGGGGATTATATACAATTTAGAGCAGTTGCAACACCTACTTCTTCATTATATAATTTTAATGGGCAACAAGGTGAGCAACAAGTAGGATACGTAGATGTATTAGTTGGAAATCCAAATAATACAGGCACAATTGATGTAAGTGGTACAGCTGCTGTGAATAGATTTACTATTCAAATAGCTGGAATAGGAGGATCACCTGGAGCTGGTGCTTGTGCCTACGGAGCTACAGTTACAGCTTACGTTGACAACACTCCAACAGGTGGAATTACCACAGGTGTTACAGTTTACAACGCAAATACTGGAAGTCAAGTTTATGCTGGTAGTGGATCTTATAGAACATTTATAACCCCTAATAACACCCCAGGATGGGTAACGTTTAATAGCTCTGGTGTTGTAACCGCAACAGGAGCATGCTAATTAGATAAAAAAATAAAATATGTCAATAATTTACAGTTACCCTGAGCAAGGAGCATTAAACGCTAATGATATGCTCATTGGTACTTCTGCTGAAAAAGTCGGTGGAAAACAAAAAAACATAACTAGAAATTTTACAGTCCAACAAATAGCTGATTTTATAAATAGAGGTGCCGGATTTGTAGACCCTGTAGCTAGTGACTTTCAAATACCTGTTTTTAATCAAGGAGGAACAAAAATAACCGGGTCTATAATATCGCAAAACACCTCTCCTAGTAACGGATCAGTTGGATCTGCTATAACTATAACAGGATCTTTAACCACAACAGGTGCTATTTCTACAGTAAGCAATTTAAGCGCAAGTGGAGTAGTAACTCTAGGCTCACAAGCTAACTTAATATCTTTAAATTCCAACACTAGATTAAACGGCCCTATATTAGATGTGGCTGGAAATACAGGTCTTGCAAATCAAATACTTATTTCTAATGGAACAGGAAATGTATACTGGCAAAACTATGAAGCTGGTTTAACATATGAAGGTACATGGAATGCTTCTACCAATACACCAACATTAGTATCTGCCACAGGTGTAAGCGGTCACTTCTATATAGTAAGCGCAGCAGGTAATACAAATCTAGATGGTAATAATGATTGGCATGTAGGTGACTGGGCTGTATTCTTTGATGCTGGAGGAGGTGGCGCTGGGGCTTGGCAAAAAATAGATAATACTTCAGTGTTAACAGGGTCAGGTACAGCTAATACATTTGCTATGTGGACAGCTACTGAAACATTAAATGATTCTATACTTACTCAAGACATAGGGGCTACTAAAATACAAGTAGCAGGTGGTATTGATACAACTGGAATTATACAAACATCTACAACAAATGCTAATTTACAAATACAAGGTAATGGAACTGGTGGTGTTGAGGTAAGAGGTGCTGGTGGAAATGACGGTAAAATACAACTTAATTGTTCTAATAATAATCACGGCGTAACATTGCAAAGTCCACCTCATGCATCAGGTGCTACTTATACTTTAGTGCTACCAACAAGTACCGGCACAGCTGGGCAAATATTAACAACAGCGGGTGGCAGCAGCTCGCAACTAACATGGACAACACCGCTTGGTAACGTTATACAAGCAGTAAGCGGCCCTTTAACATCTGGTAATATACCTATAGCTAATGGAGCTTATTCTGTAACTGATTCTATAATGAGTTTTGCTGGAACTGTTATATCTGTTAATGGTGATTTTAGTACTCAAGGTTTAGAAGTAAACAAGTATTTAACAGATGGAACCGGTAGCAACGGAACAGATGGTCAGGTTTTAACCAGCACAACATCTGGTGGAGACAAAGAAATATTATGGGTTGATTCTTCAACAATTGGAGATACTTATGATTTAGGATCTGGAGCTAGTGGTGTTTCTAATAGTATAGAGCTTCAATTAACTTCTGGATCTGGAACCGATAACTCAGCAATAACATTAACAGGTGGAACTGGGATAACAGTGGCTCAAGCCGGTGATGTTGTCACATTAACAGGATCTGCTCAAGGAGTAACAAGTGTTACTGGCGATAGTACTACTATTTCGGCTACCGCGGGAAACACACCAGTAATATCTGCGATAACGACCGGGGGAGTTAGTTCTATATCAACAAGCTTAGCAACAGGAGCTCAAATTCAAACCGCTATTGATTCAGCTTTAGCCGGGGCGGTTACCTTTAAGGGCACATTCAATGCTAATACAGGTTCAATAACTGGTACAAGTGATTTCTTATATAATCCAGGCGCTAATACTAATACAGTGCCTATCGCTATAGGTGATATGTACATAGTAAGTACAGCTGGTAATTTTTACGGAAACACAGCACTTAATGTGGGAGATGAAGTTATAGCAATAGCAGCAGCGGCTATAAATACATCTGCAGAAGCGGGTTGGAACGCTGTACCATCTGCTGGAGCTGGAGTTACAAGTGTATTACCATCTAGCACCGGCTTAGTTTCTAGTGGTCAGCCTTTAGTTATTACGCCTGCCGGTGGAACTGGAAGTGTAACTATAGAATCTACTGCTTATGCAGGGGGAACTAATGTAGGGCATGTACCAGCCGGAGGAACTGGCGGTCAATACTTAGATGGTGGAACAGGTAGTTGGGCAACTTTACCAGCCGGTTATACTTCTTGGACAGCTAGCTCAGATGAAAACACAAATATAACAGTAACAGATACTACAAATTTACCATTTACTGGAAGATTAGCCAGCGATGGCTCATACGGCGCTTCATCTAGTGACGCTGGTATATATACAGATACTGCCATAAATACAGGGGAAGTAACGATAGGTTTAATAAATAACGGCGGTACTCCATCCGCTACTACATTTTATAGAGGAGACGGCCAGTGGGCCCAGGCTGGTGGCTTGCCTACTAAAACAGTAAATACATTTACAGGTTCTGGACAAAGTTTTATAGATTTAACGGTGGAAGCTTCAAGTGTTAATTACATAGATATGTACATCGATGGCGTGTATCAAGCAAAAGCAACATACACTATAGCTACTCCTGGCGGAACTGCAATCAGTAGAATAACATTAGTTTCTGGAACTTTTCCAACTGGAGTTAGTATAGAAACCGTAACAACAACATAATTATAATATGGCATTAACCGGAGCTTCAACTAGCGTTGTAGACTTAAGCGGTGATACCACTGGCTTAGTTATAGCTAAGGGTACAACTGCTGAAAGAAACGCTATATCTTCACCTCAAGCAGGTATGATTCGTAATAATACTGAAACAGATAAAGTTGAAGTATATAACGGTACTGATTGGAGAAACCTTGTGGAAGCTGGAAACGCTGCACCACCGTTAACTATTGAATATTTAGTAGTTGCAGGCGGTGGTGGTGGCGGTGGCTGGGGAGGCGGCGGTGGAGCCGGTGGTCTTCTTACGTCTACTTTGCCTTCTTTAGGAAACACTCCACAACTTACACTAACAGTTGGAACAGCGGGAGCTGGAATTGGTAGAAATCCAGGTTACGTAGCAGGTGGAGATGGAGGTGACTCAATTATTTCCGGTACCGGTATTACTACTATTACCGCTGAAGGCGGTGGTGGTGGTGGTTATTATAGCGGCAACACAGGTCGCTCCGGCGGTTCTGGTGGAGGTGGAGGTATTACAGCTAGTAGCAGTGGTAGTCAAATTTCTGGAGGTGCTGGCACTGCAGGTCAAGGAAACGACGGTGGATTTGGAGGAGGGTATACAAATATTAATGGAGTTTATGATGGAGGTGGCGGCGGTGGCGGCGCTGGTGCTGTAGGAAATAATGGTCAAGCTTCTGGAAATTATATTGGCGGAAACGGTGGTGTAGGTGTTATATGTAATATTTTACCAGCGGCTGGAGCTACAACTGCAGGTGTAGGAGAGGTTTCTGGAGCTGATGTTTATTATGCCGGAGGTGGTGGTGGCCATACTTCAGGCTCAACCATTCAAACAGTTACATACTTTTCTCAAGGAGGTATTGGTGGTGGTGGAGATGGTAGTAATTATTATAGTAATACTTCAGCTCAATCCGGTACTAATAATACAGGTGGTGGTGGCGGATCAGCTTACGGTGCAAACCCTTATGGGCTTGTAGGAGCTGGTGGATCTGGTGTTATAATACTTAAATACCCCGATGCTTATTCAGTTCAAGTAGGTGTAGGTTTAACCAGCGCAGTAGACTCAACCACGGTAGCAGGTTACAAAATAGAATCATTTACTTCAGGAACAGGAACAATAACATTTAGCTAATATGGCAAATTTCAATATAGATTATTTAGTAGTTGCCGGTGGTGGTGGAGGTACTGGTGGCGTAGGAAATGGTAACGGAACAGGTGGTGGTGGTGCTGGAGGTTTAATAACAACAACTACTTACAACGGAACAGAAAATGTTTTTATTGCAGCTGATAGCACTTCTTACGATTTAGTTATTGGAGATTTTGGAGCTGGAGGTATAGGTTCTGGTCTTAATAACTGGATTGATTCCAATCGAGGTTTAAACGGAAATAATTCTAAATTTAGCAGTATTGAAGCTATAGGCGGTGGTGGTGGTGGTGCTGTTAATACAAACTACCCATCGGGAGCAACTGGAGGCTCAGGCGGTGGTGGTGCTCCGTACTCTAACTCTGGGGGTTTAGGAACCACTAATCAAGGCAACTCGGGTGGTGCAGGTAGTTCAAACCCCGGAAGCGTAAACAGATACAGAGGTGGTGGTGGAGGTGGAGCTTCACAATCTGGGGCTAGCGGAGACACTTCAGGTAATGGTGGTGATGGAATTTCTTACACGTCTGGACAAAATAGTATAACAAGTTTAGCCGCCTCTTATGCCGGGGGTGGCGGTGGTGGTGTTTATTCAACCGGAGTCGCAGCTGGAACTGGAGGCTCTGGAGGAGGAGGTAATGGAGCACAAAACAATGGAGCAGGTGCAAGTGCATCAGCCAATACAGGTAGTGGTGGAGGTGGAGCAGGTGGAGCAGCATTTTACAATGGTGGTAACGGAGGTTCTGGTATTGTAATACTTAGATATACTACATCTGATGTTGTAAGTTACACAACTACAGGTTTAACACCAACAGAAACTACAGACGGTACAGATACTATACTTAGTTTTACTACAGTAGGTACGGGCACAATAACTTTTACAACTCCCCCACCTTTTAGTGGTACTAAAGTAACAACTCCTGTAACAGATTTCAATAAACCTCTTACAGAAGAAGGATTAAAAATACCTAGTGGTTCTAGTTCAAATCAACCAACTGGAGTTGAAGGTATGATTAGAAACGATACTACTCAATCAAGTAAAGGTTCTTCTAGCACTATAACTTATTATAATGGTACTAATTGGAGATATTTTGAAAACGAATTAAATACAAGTTTTAATACTGTTATCTGGAATGGAGGTGGATTGTCTTCAGTATCTATTACAGGGGTAGGATTTCAACCTGACTTAGTTTGGGTAAAACAAAGAAACTTAGTACAATATCATTCTCTCTCAAATTCAATTAGTGGTGTTGGGAAAATGTTATGGTCTAATGCCGCAGATCCTGAATATTCTACAACAACATACGGACAAATAGCAAGTTTTGATAGTGATGGATTTACTGCTAATAAAGGTAGTGACCCTACTTATTCATATTTTAATGCAAGCGGAGGAACTTATGTTGCGTGGTGTTTTAAAGCAGGTGGATTAATAAATAAAGCTGCTGATTTTAATGGAAGTAATAGTTATACATATGCTTCAAGTTCTGTGCAACAGCCAACCACAAATTTTAGTGTTTCTGTTTGGTCTAAATGGGATTCAAAACCTTCAGGCACTGTTGGTCTAGTTGGAAATTTTAGAACTGGAGGCGGAGGCACCCAACCAGGCCTTGCTATAGCAAAGCACAACGGAACTAATGTTTTTAGATTTTATACAGGACAAAATGATTATGTTGCTGGCACTACTAATTTTTCTACAAATACTTGGTATCACGTTGTTGGAACATACGATGGTTCAAATATGAAAATTTATGTAAACGGCGTGTTAGAAGGAACTCAGCCTTATACTGGTACGCCTTTAACCACAACTGAACCTTTAGTAATTGGTAGAATGTATGGAAATTATAGCGGCTACTACCATAACGGATTAATAAATCAAGTAAGATTGTTTAACAGCGCTGTATCAGCATCACAAGTCACTGAATTATATAACGAAACAGCAGCGGATAATAGTGTATTAAACTTTCCTAATGGTGCTGGATGTGTTGCTGCTTATAATTTAGGTGAAAACGCAAATGGCGTGGATGGACTTTATAACACAACAGCATCTAATGTAACTTTTGGTAAACCTGGTTATTTAACTAGAAATACTGAAGGTACAATTGAAAGCACTGTAAGCGTTAACAATGAGTTAGGATTTAGTATAGTATCTTATACAGGAAATGGTACTGCAGGATCTACGGTAGGGCATGGATTAGACTCTACTCCTGAAATGGTTATAGTTAAATCACTTACAAGTACTGCAAACCAATCTTGGTCAGTTTATCAAGTGGACGTAGGTAATAATGGGTCTTTAACTTTAGAGCAGACAACTACTCCATATTATGATATTGGTTATTGGAACAATACATCTCCTACATCAAGTGTTTTTACACTAGGATACTATGCTGTATCAAATCAAAACAATGCAAATTATATAGCCTACTGCTTCACGTCTAAACCTAATTACAGTAAAGTAGGTAGTTATGTTGGAAATGGAAGTACAACCGGTCCTATTGTCACCTTAGGCTTTGAACCCGCTTGGCTAATGTTTAAATGCGCTACTCAAGCTGGAAATTGGATAATTATAGACAATAAAAGAGCAACATCTAATCCTAGAACCCCTCATTTAAGAGCTAATAGCAACTCAGCAGATGATTACGGAGCTAATGAATATGTTGATTTTACAAGCACAGGTTTTCAGCCAAAAGGTGTAAGTAATTACAATAACAACTCAAGCGGACAAACTTACATATATCTAGCATTCGCAAATACAATATAATACATGGCAACAAAAATAACAACACCTGAATTATTTAACTTAAGCAGCAATAACACTGCTGCTACTCAGTTACCTGTATTTACTACATCTACAAGACCAACACCTACAACTTCTACCATTCAAGTAGAGTATTTAGTTATTGGTGGTGGAGGTGCTGGTGGAGGCTGGGGAGGTGGAGGTGGTGCCGGTGGTTACTTGACTAATTACGGCGGATCAAAAACTCCATTAACTTCAAGCGTAAACTATGCTATTGTTGTTGGAGAGGGAGGTGTTAAACAAACGGTTGCTGCTACTGCAGCTAATTCTGGAGAAGATTCATCTATAATAGGCACAGGAATATCAATTACCGCAACTGGAGGTGGTGCTGGTGGTACTAAAAATGGCAATACAACTGAATTTACTGCTCAAAACGGTGGTTCAGGTGGTGGTGCTTCGGCAATGCGAAACGCTTCAGTCGGTGGCTCAGGAAACACGCCTTCTACTACTCCTAGTCAGGGAAATAATGGTGGTAACAGCCCAGCCCAAGACCCAAACTTTCCTGGTGGTGGTGGAGGTGGAGGTGCTAACGCAAATGGCGGAGACGGCCAAAGTGCGTCTGGCAGCCCTGCATATGCAGGAGGAGATGGTGGAAATGGACTTGCTAGTCTTATAACCGGAACTTCTGTTACTAGAGCGGGCGGAGGTGGAGGATTTACTTACGGTATTAGTGTTACCAACGTATCATCAGGAGGAACCGGTGGTGGTGGAGCTGGTGGAAGATATGTATCATCTGGCAACTCTTATAACCCTAGCCCTTCTAATGCTGTAGATGGACAAGTTAATACAGGGTCGGGTGGCGGCTCTGGCTCAGTACAACCATCAGGATCCGGCTCATCATGGTATGGTGGTGATACAGCTAGTGGAGGTTCTGGTATAGTAATTTTAAGATACCCAACAAGTTCATCTCAAGTTATAAAAACAACAGGAAGTTTAGTTTATACAGAATCTACAGACGGCAGCGATACTATTATACAGTTTACAGAAGGATCCGGAAATGTTTCATTTGCTTCAGCTGGAATAGCTGTAGGTGAAATGATATTTAATAGTACTACTGGTAAAGTAGAATACTGGGATGGCTTTCAGTGGAATATAATAAAAGATGAGGCAATTATTTACCCACTATCTACAACAGATCCTTTTGGAGATGGAAGCCAAACAGCATTATATAAATTTGCTGGAAATGGAAATAACGAAAACGGAACATACGCTGCTAATGTAACAGCTTCATATGTTACTGGAATACTAGGTGGCGGCGTTAGTTTTAGTGGATCGTCTTCAAGCCTTGTAACCTCACTACAACCTTTGTCTTTAGGGCAAAGCAAAACTTTTTGGGTTAACTTTGACTCAATAAACTTTAATGCAGACAAAGCATTTTATTTAAGTGGAGGCAATACTTCTACTTTTAATTTTTGGAGTATTGGCTTGTACTACCAACATTCTTCAGGCTTATGGTATATTGGTCAACAAGTTAGAAACACCACTGGCGCTTATTGGTACACCGGAACCGGCTACACATTAAGTAACGTATCTAAAACTGACTGGAATTTAATTTATGTGAGTTATAATGTTGGGAACTATACATACTCTATAAACAACTCAACTATAGCTACTAATCCAAAAACCATATCCCTTGGAACCGTTAGCAGTATGAGCACGAATCATGATCTTGGTAGAATATACTCTAACGGACCTGCGTACTATTTGTTGTCTGGAACTAAAATAAGTAGCATGAGACAATTTAATAGAGCTCTATCTGGATCTGAAATACAACAAATATACGGTCAAGTTTATTAAATGGAAATTTAACAAAAAACAAGTAATAATATAAAACATACTAACATATAAACCAAAACCATATGACACTTTATTACCGGACTCATTCGTGGAGTAGTCAACCACAACCAACCGAAGAAACCATTAAGCTTTGGAAACACATTTCAGAAAAATCAAGCTGGAGAATTGTTCAACTGCCAAATGGCTTTTTTCAAACCGAATATCAGGACCTAAACAATAAGGACACCTGGATTGATGTAACTCGTAGAGAAACTTTAGATGGTGCTGAAACAGCTATAGACAAATCAGTGGATCATTATTCTAAAAAAGTAGAGTTTATCAATGGACCAAAAGTTGTTAAAACCTTCAAGTAAAACAATCAATTCAATTAAATTAAATTAAATATGTCAGACTTAATAGTCAAAAACCTTAATTTTGGGCAAGAAGCTCAAGATAAGGTATTCGAAGGAATAAACAAACTCACAAAAGCCGTTAGCTCTACATTAGGAGCTAGCGGTAAATGTGTGTTACTAGAAGATGGATCAGGAAATCCATTAATAACAAAAGATGGTGTAACAGTTGCAGATACAATTGTACTGTTAGATCCAGTTGAAAATATGGGTGCTACGCTTTTAAAAGAAGCAGCACGTAAAACAGTAAGAGAAGCTGGTGACGGTACAACAACCGCAACAGTTCTAGCTCATGCCATACTAAAGGAAGCTCAGAAAGTTCAAGCTAACATAAGTTCTAGAGACTTAAAAAGCGGTATTGAAAAAGCAACCGAAAAAGTAGTGGCATATTTAGAAAAAACAAGTACAAGCGTTAAAGGCGATATGATAGATCAAATAGCTACCATATCAACTAATAACGATGCTAAGCTAGGTGAAATAATCGGAGATGCTTTTAGAGCTGTTGGTGAAACCGGAGTTGTGATGATGGAGCCATCTGCTGAAGCAGAAACAAAAGTAAAAATTGTTGATGGTATACAATATGAAAAAGGTATTACTAATCAACATTTTATAACAAATCAAGTAAACAAAACAGCTGAGTTAGAAAATGCGTCTGTATTGCTAGTTGAATCACCTATTGAAAATATTAGACAAATACAGTCTATATTAGAACATGTTATAAAAAATAGCATACCTTTATTAATTATTGCAGACATGGAACCTGCTGTTGCAGCTACATTAGCTATGAATAAAACAAAAGGTAATATAAAAGTTAATGTAATTAACGCTCCTACTTTTGGTATTAACAAAAGAGAAGTTTTAGATGACTTAGCAATGCTAACAGGCGCTACGGTTGTAAACGAAGATTTAGGAGATGATATGGATTTAATACAACCTGAATTTTTAGGTAAATGTTTAAAATCTATTACAAACGAAAAAGACACTATAATACAAGTAGAAGAACTTTCTGACCAAGTATTAGAAGCTATAGAAGATATTAAAATAGAATTATCAGAAACACAAACACCTGGAAACTTGATTCGCCTTGAAAAAAGATTAGCTCGCTTATCAGCTAAAATAGCGATTGTTCAAGTGGGTGCAAATTCTGATATTGAATTAAAAGAAAAAACAGATCGAGTAGAAGATGCAATATGTGCTACCAAAGCTGCGATTAAAGAAGGTATTGTTTCCGGCGGTGGAATTGCCTTATTAAATGCTTCCAATAATATAAACGCTAAGTCTAAAGGTGAAGAAGCTTTACTAGAAGCTATTAAGGCTCCTTTTAAGACTATTTTAAGTAATGCGGGTATATTGGAGTATGATTTGCCTAAAGCTAAAGGAAAGGGTCTTAATGTGGTTACAGGAAATATGGTAAATATGATTAAGTCAGGAATTATAGACCCTTTGCTAGTTACTAAAAGTGCACTTCGTAACGCAGCTTCTGTAGCTACAACTATATTATCAACTGATTGTGTAATCAATAATTTAAGATTAGATGAAGGCAATAGGTAATAATATAATTATAACACCAGAAAAAGTAACTTCTGAAAAAACTAAAGGCGGTTTGCTTTTAGTTAAAAAAGACAGAGAAGATATAAGATATACTAAAGCCACTATTGATTCAGTTAGTGAAGATATAAAAGGTTTAAAAAAAGGCGATCAAATTTATTACGATCGTCATTCTGGCCATATAATTGAAATAGATAAACAGCATTTTACTATAATTAAAACTCAAGATATAGTTGTTGTTTTATGAGGCGTTTAGAGGCTAGTGACATTAGGGAGTTAAACCTATTAAAGCACTATAGAATTATTCGTAAATGGGCTTGTAGAAATAATAACTTAAACGATGCTGATTTAGAGTTACTTATGTACTTTGATTGCATGGGAATGTTTACTAAACAAGATTTTAAAACAGGTACATACTCTTACAGCTGGGATAATCGAAGATGGAACAAATTTGTTAAAGACGGTTGGGTTGTAGTATTTAGAAATTATAATAGAACAACGCAAAGATATAGTATATATAAACTTTCATTAAAAGCTAAACAGTTAATAATGAGAATGTATCGAATAATGTTAGGTGAAGAAGATATACCTACAAGCTCTAGAAATAATATAATGTCTGGTAAAACATATACAGACAAAGTGCTTATAACTGCAATAAAAAACGTAAACAACGATAAAAATAGATAATTATGAATTATAAAGATCCTTTAAAAATGATTGATCCTGTTACCGGAGTAGAAATGACTACGCAACCACCTATGCCGGCTAACCAAAAGGGTACTGCTAGACCATTGTTTAGCGAAACGGTTCAAAACGTTGCGGGGCAAATATATGGTGACATAAACGAAAGACAAAATTCTTTAGGAAGTAATGCTCCTGTGTTTATGAGTGAAAAGCAAGAAGACGCTTTTGGACCTGAAAGCGAGGTGTACAAAAGTGGTAACACAGCTATATACGAAGGATTAAAAGCTGATTCTAAAGAATAAAAGCATTATAAAATAAAAATAAATAATTAATTATGGACAAAAGAGAAATGATAATAAACAACCCAAAGCTTGACGGTCAAGTTGGTGAAAGTGCTGTATGGAATGGTCCTTTAAGTAAAAAGGGTTTTCCAATGGGTCACGGTAGCAGCTCAGGTATTACAGGTATGGAAGTATCTAAATATCCATGCGGTTACAGCGATAAACCTATAACTCAACGAGCAAAAGGAAAATAAAATGGCAACAGGAGATATTAAGCTACTGGCAGCCAATGCAATAACACTAGCAATAAGCATGACACATATTGAAGTGACCCTAAAAGTAATCTTATTGCTTATAAGCATCGGATACACAGTGGCTAAGTGGGTAAAACTAAAGGAAAAGAAGTAATAATTATAGCATGGGATACGAGCAAAATCAATCACCTTTTTTAAGAGTTGCAAAAACCACTAAAGGTAAAGGCAGAAATTACAGAACAGCTGAAGAAGGAGCTGGTATGACTGCTGCTGGAGTTAGAAAATATAGAAAACAAAATCCCGGAAGTAAATTAAAAACAGCTGTAACTAAGTGTGATGTTAAAGTTGGAACAAAAGCTTATAAAAGACAAAAAGCTTTTTGCAGTAGATCTAAAAGCTGGGACGGAGAACGCGGTAAAGCAGCTAGAAAAAGATGGTGCTGCAGTAGATTTTAATATAAAAACAACACATTATGGAACAAGGACACTTTGGTCATTACACAGGTAATGCAAGACATTCAAAAACACCTATAACAAAAGGTAACGTACACGCTGCAGAAAGAGATGATGCTGCACACATTTCTTATTTAAAAAGAGATATTGATTATGATGCTAAGCATGGGCATAGCGATGAAAATATGACAGCAGACGAAAAGCATATATCAAAATTAGCCGGAGATATTAAACACGATTCAAAAAAATATTAAAATGTACAAGAAACCAAACCCTATAAAGCAACTGATCGAAAAAGGTAAAATGCTAAGCTCAGCAAAAGGATCAAGTAATTATATGAAAAAAGATTCTAAATCAGCTATATTAGCAATAGGTGATATTGGAAAACCTGGTTATGACAAATATGGAGCTGAGCTAATGAGTACCAAGCGGGCTAGATTGAAAAAAGAAAAAGGAGATTTAAGCTCTAAAAACCAACCTGTAGACTCTTTACGCGGAAGCGGTAAAAGCAAATATTTTACTAAACAGCAATTAATAGATAAAGGGTTTGTAACTGAGGATAAACCAGTTAAAACTAAGATTAAGCCTACAATTGAGTCTGAAACTAAAGATACAAAAAGTGTTCCAACACCTCGTAAAAAAGTAGCAAGTGTAGGAAGTCCAGGCGGAGTAACTGGCACAACAGTAAGAAAAACTGGAGGTGGTATGACTGGTACTGAAGTTAGAGTTTCTCCAGAAATAAAAGGTGGCGCAACTGTTAAAGATATTAAAAAAACAGCATCAAAAATAAAAGATACAAAAACAAAAAGTAAAGCTGGAATTAGATCTGCTAAAACAACCGCAAAACAAGCTGGTAAATCTAAGCAAGAAATTAGATTAGCAAAAACAAAAGCTAAAGCTAAAAACGCTAGAATAGAAACAACTTCAAAAGAAACAGCAGCTCAAGGTGGTAAAAAAGCTCAAGAAAAAAGAGCTAAGACAATAAGACTAGAAAAAAGAGCTAAAAGAATAGAAGGAAGAATAGCTAAAAGAAAAGCAAAAAAATAATGAAATCAAAAGGATTTGGAGATAGCGTTGAAAAATTCACTAAAGCAACAGGTATAAAAACTATTGTAGATAATGTATCTCAAGGTTTAAATATACCTTGTGGATGTGAACAAAGACGTGATGCTTTAAATAAAATGATTCCTTATAAAAAATAAGTATGGCTTTTAAAATGAATGGTGCTCCTTATGTAGATAACAATACTCCTATATATCATGTAGATATGGAAGATGGTGTATTAGGTAAAGCTAACAATAATGGTACTATAATCATTAATAAAGATATTAAAGACCCCAAACAAATAGATAGCGTTGTAAATCACGAAATGATTCATATAGATCAAATGAAAAGAGGTGATCTTAATTATGATGATAAGTACGTTTATTGGAAAGGAAAAAAATACTCAAGAGCACAAATGAAAGAAGGTGCTAAAAATCTTCCTTGGGAAGCAGAAGCATATAAAAACGCATAACTAAAAAGTATATTATGAGTGAATCATGGATGAAAAAACACGCTAGAGACTTATTAACAACCATGCCTGTGGATGATAAAGGTAGCGCATTATTATCAAAGGGTAAAAAGAAATCAACTATTGGGGACCAATTAGATTCTGAAACTTTTACTAGTAGATCAAATCCAAACAAACCAAGAACAGATATAAGCAAAGATGAATTGTCAAGAATTAAAATTAAAAATGCTAAAATAGCTGCAGAAAGAAAAAGATTACGTGAAAGTAATGATCCCGCAATTAGAAGGCTATATCCTAAGGTTAGGACTTTAAAGGATATAGGTAAATACGGCATGTAATGTGGAAAGTTTTATTAGGGCTATTAAAAGGAGGTAGCGGCAGAAAATCTGTAGCTGGTAATTTAGCTTGGGAAATAAGAGAAGCTATTAAAGGCAAAGAGCTTGATCCCGAAAAACTAATAGAACTACAGACTAAAATAAATATGGTTGAAGCTTCGCATAGAACTTTGTTTGTTGCTGGCTGGAGACCGTTTATAGGATGGATATGTGGGGTTGCGTTAGCTTATAATTTTGTTATACGTGATTTATTTATTTGGGTAACAAAAACAACAGATGCGCCACCACCATTACAAATGGAACACTTGATGACAGTACTGCTAGGAATGCTCGGGCTTGGTGGACTAAGAACATACGAGAAAATAAAAGACAAAGTAAAATAATTAAATTTAATCAAATGAAAAAAGTAGAAGAAGTAAAAAAAATTACTGAAGAGCAATTAACAGTAATTAAAGATCACCAAAAAGATTTAAATAAATCTTTAACTAACTTAGGGTTTTTGGAAACCCAAAAGCATAGCTTGCTTCATGAGTATGCTGGATTAGTAGAAGATATTGAAAAGTATAAAAAAGATCTTGAAGATATTTATGGCGCTATTAATATAAATATTGAAGACGGTACTTATACTGATATTGAAAAAGAATAAAAGTGGACCATATTATAAGAAAAATAAGTATAGGCTCTGATTATAAAAATGAAGCTATGCATTATGCTATCGGCCAACAAGTTTATGGAGGTCACACAATATCTGCTATATTATTTGAAAATGAAGACGATTCTTATAATATACATATTAAAAAGCAAAATGAAATTTTACCTTGGAAAAAGTTTAATAAAAATATGGCTATTTCCGTAGAGTACGATTTAGAATATTAATGAGAAGTATTCAACAATTTATAATAAAGCCAATTGGGCAAAGATATAATAATGAATTAGCAATAGGAGATAAAAAGCTTATTGTTAATTCTAGTATATCAAATCATAAGTTTGTCAATAGAGAAGCTGTGGTTGTTTCAGTACCTTTAGCTTTAAGAACAAATATAAAAATAGGAGATACAGTATTAGTACACCATAATCTGTTTAGAAGATATTATAATTTAAAAGGTAAGTCTGTAAACAGCAGTAAGTATTTTAAAGATGATATGTATTTTGCATCAGTAGACCAAATATATATGTTTAAAAGAAACAATAAATGGAATACTGTATTGGATTATTGTTTTATAAAACCAGTTGTTAATAAGGACGAATCTAAGCTGTCTAAATTAAAAAATAATATTGGTATAATAAAATACGACAATAGCTCCTTAAATGCGCTTAAAATAAGCACAGGAGACACTGTGGTGTTTAAAAGTGATCGGGAGTTTGAATTTGTAGTAGATAATGAACTTCTTTATTGTATGGAATCAAATGATATTTTAATTAAATATGAAAATAAAGGAAACGAAACTGAATATAATCCAGGCTGGGCAAAAAGCAGTTGAGGAACTTATAAAGGTAGCTAAAGAAAAGATCGTAGACTCAGAAGATGACATCTCAGCTGACAGACTTAAAAACGCTGCCGCTACTAAAAAATTAGCAATATTCGATGCTTTTGAAATACTGGCTAGAATAAAAGAAGAACAGGATTTATTAGATGATAAACCTATAGATAAAAAAGCAGATACTTTTAAAGGTTTTGCTGAAGGAAGATCTAGATAATGTACGAGCAAAGTTTATATAGTATAGTAGAAGACCACATAAAGCCTAAAGTAATAAAAAGATTAAATAGGCTTAATAAATGGGAATATGGCTACAATAAAGAACATGATATTGTAGTTATTAGTAAAACTGGAAAAATAGGCGAAATATATAATATACAGAACCTATTAGTAGCCTTGCCTTTAGCAGAAGATGTTTATAAATGTTCTGATAAAAAAGAAGAGCAGCGGTGGAGTGTTTTAGATTATCCTAAAGAATTAAACAAAGTAAAAAATGTTTATGAATGGAACGAAAAACCTTTATCGTTTAAAGAAAAATATTATGATTACATTAATAAAGAATTTGTTAGACGCGAAGAAGGCTTTTGGTATTACAATAAAGGCATTCCTACTTACATCACTGGTTCTCATTACATGTACTTGCAGTGGACCAAAATTGATGTTGGGCACGCAGACTTTCGGGAATCAAATAGATTATTCTACATATTTTGGGAAGCATGCAAATCTGATAGTAGATCCTACGGAATGTGTTATCTTAAGAACAGACGGTCCGGGTTTAGTTTCATGGCTTCATCCGACACAGTTAACCAGGCAACAATATCGAGAGATTCTAGGTTTGGAATACTCTCTAAGTCGGGAGCTGACGCTAAGAAGATGTTCACGGATAAGGTTGTACCCATATCAATTAACTACCCATTCTTTTTTAAACCGATACAAGACGGGATGGAACGTCCCAAAACAGAATTATCGTATAAAGTCCCATCTAAACGTCTCACGCGCAACTCGATCAAAGAGACAGACCAAGATATACAAGAGGGATTGGATACGACCATCGACTGGAAGAATACCGGAGACAACTCGTACGACGGAGAGAAACTCAAATTACTCGTCCACGATGAATCGGGTAAATGGGAGAGACCGGACAACATCCTCAACAACTGGAGGGTCACGAAAACAACGTTAAGATTAGGTAGAAGAATCGTCGGCAAATGTATGATGGGTTCTACTTCAAATGCATTAGATAAAGGTGGAGAAAACTTTAAAAAATTATACGAAGCATCGGACGTTAACAAAAGAAACCGCAACGGACAGACTAGCTCAGGATTATATAGTTTGTTCGTACCTATGGAATGGAATTACGAAGGATACATTGATTCTTATGGATTACCTGTATTCGACACTCCGAAAAAACCAGTCAAAGGTATTGACGGCGACGAAATTGATATAGGCGTTATATCACATTGGGAAAATGAAGTTGAAGGATTAAAAGACGATCAAGACGGTTTAAATGAATATTATAGACAATTTCCAAGAACTGAAAAGCACGCGTTTAGAGACGAAGCAAAAGAATCTTTATTTAATTTAACAAAAATATACGAACAAATTGATTATAATGAAGATCTGCGTAATACTAATGTAGTTACACAGGGTAGTTTTCAATGGGAAAATGGAATAAAAGATACAAGAGTATTATTTGTTCCTAATAAAAACGGAAGATTTTTAGTTAGTTGGGTCCCGCCAATTGCTTTACAAAATAGATATAATATAAAAAACAATACAAAATATCCTGGTAATGAACACTGTGGTGCTTTTGGATGTGATAGTTATGATATATCTGGTACAGTTGATGGTAAAGGATCTAAAGGCGCTTTGCATGGATTAACAAAATTTTCAATGGAAGATGTGCCACCTAACTTATTTTTTTTAGAATATATATCAAGACCACAAACAGCTGATATATTTTTTGAAGATGTTTTAATGGCTTTAGTTTTTTATGGAATGCCTATATTAGCTGAAAACAATAAACCAAGACTATTATATTATTTAAAAAGAAGAGGTTACAGAGGCTATTCAATGAATAGACCAGATAAAGTAATGCATAAATTATCAGTAACAGAAAAAGAAATAGGTGGTATACCTAATTCAAGCGAAGATATAAAACAAGCTCACGCAGCAGCTATTGAAGATTATATAGAAAATCACGTTGGTTTGCTTACAGAAGGATATGGTGATACTTATTTTCAAAGAACATTAGAAGACTGGGCTAAATTTAATATTAATAACAGAACAAAACATGATGCATCTATAAGCTCTGGCTTAGCAATCATGGCATGCAATAAACATAGATATACGCCTGTAGCAAAAAGGACTGTATCAAAAGTTTCTTTAGGGTTTAAAAAATATAATAATACAGGAGTGAATTCAAAAATAATATAAATAAATGATCTATACTACTAACAATAGCATCTTTCCAGACCAGGTAGTACCTGAAGAAGAAAAGAAATCATTTGAGTATGGTTTAAAAGTAGGGAATGCTATAGAGCAGGAATGGTTTAGAAACAATAGTGGGCAAAATAGATTCTCTTATAATTTTCAGAATTTTAATAGATTAAGATTGTATGCTAGAGGTGAACAACCTATACAAAAATATAAAGATGAATTATCTACTAACGGCGATTTATCTTATCTTAATTTAGACTGGAAGCCTGTGCCGGTTTTATCTAAATTTGTGGACATAGTTGTAAACGGAATGACAAACAAAGGATATGAAATAAAATCTTTTGCTTCTGATCCCTTTGCAACTCAACAAAGAACAGATTTTGCTTTTAACGCATTACGAGATATTCAGCAAAAAGATAATATAGAGGAGCTAGCTAAACTTACAGGTCAAAATTTTTATGCTTCAGCAGATCCAGAAAGCTTACCAAATGATCCAGGTGAACTTGATTTATACATGCAACTTAATTATAAGCAAAGTGTAGAAATTGCTGAAGAAGAGTTAATAAATAATGTTCTTGATTTTAATAAATACGAAGAAACTAAAAAAAGATTAGCTTACGATTTAACCGTTTTAGGAATAGCAGCTAGTAAAACTAGTTTTAATTTATCTGAAGGTGTTACTGTCGATTATGTAGATCCAGCTAATTTAGTTTACTCAGCAACTGATGATCCTAATTTTGAAGATATTTATTATGTAGGTGAAATTAAAAGCTTAACTCTTTCTGAAATAAAAAGATTATTTCCTTATTTAACAGATAATGAGTTAGAAGAAATACAAAAATATCCTGGTAGACAAAATTATGCTAGAAGCGATTGGCAAGTTCAATCTGATCCAGAACAACATCAAGTGTTGTTTTTTGAATACAAAACATATCAAGATCAAGTATTTAAAATAAAACAAACTGAGCAGGGTTTAGAAAAAACATTAGAAAAGCCTGATACTTTTAATCCACCAAAAAGTGACAACTTTGAAAGAGCTTCAAGATCTATTGAAGTTTTATATACCGGTGCAAAGATATTGGGTATGGGTGATCGTATGTTAGAATGGAAGCTTGCAGAAAATATGACACGACCTAACGGAGATATAACAAGAGTCAATATGAATTACTCTATTAGTGCTCCAAGGATGTATCAAGGACGCATTGAATCTTTAGTTAGTAGAACAACTGGTTTTGCTGATATGATTCAAATAACTCATTTAAAACTACAACAAGTTTTAGCTAGGGTAGTTCCAGACGGTGTATACGTTGATGTTGATGGTTTAGCAGAAGTAGATTTAGGTAATGGAACAAACTACAATCCAGCTGAAGCATTAAATATGTATTTTCAAACTGGTACAATAGTTGGTAGATCGCTTACTCAAGATGGCGAACTTAATAGAGGTAAAGTGCCGATTCAAGAATTACAAAGCTCTTCAGGTATATCTAAAATACAAGCAATGATACAAACGTATCAATATTATTTACAAATGATACGTGATGTAACCGGATTAAATGAAGCTAGAGACGGAAGTGCACCAGATAAAAATGCTTTAGTTGGTTTACAAAAGTTAGCAGCGGCAAATTCTAATACAGCTACAAGACACATATTACAGTCATTAATGTACTTAACAGTAAAGACTTGCGAAAATATTAGCTTAAGAGTTAGTGATATGTTGCAATTTCCAATTACAAAACAAGCTTTGGTTAGTAGTATTAATAGCTTTAACACAGCTACGTTAACCGAAATAGATGATTTACATATACATGACTTTGGTATATTTTTAGAATTAGAGCCAGAAGAAGAAGAAAAAGCACAATTAGAGAAAAGCATTCAAATAGCATTGCAAACAAAAACAATTGATTTAGCCGATGCTATTGATATTAGACAAATACAAAATATTAAATTAGCTAATGAGCTTTTAAAATCTAGACAAAAGAAAAGAGCTGAAGCAGAGCAAGCTGCAAAAATGGCTAATATACAAGCTCAAGCAGAAGCAAATGCACAGGCAGCAGAAAAAGCAGCTGTAGCGGAAGTTCAAAAGCAGCAAGCGCTGGCACAAACTGAAGTTCAAATACAACAAGCTAAATCTCAGTTTGAAATACAAAGAATGGAACAGGAAGCTTTAATTAAGAAACAATTAATGGCTGAAGAATTTAATTACCAATTGCAATTAGCTCAAGCAGGTGCTCAAGCACAAAGAGAAAAAGAAGCTCTGATAGAGGATAGAAAAGATAAAAGAGTAAAAATACAAGGTACACAACAAAGCGAACTTATAGATCAAAGAAAAAACGATCTACTGCCTAAAAACTTTGAATCATCAGGTAATGATAACTTAGATGGATTTAGTTTAGAGCAATTTACCCCAAGATAAGGGATTATTAATTTTTATTATATTATATTATGTCAGAAGAAGTAAAACAAGAAGGTGAGTTTAAATTAAAAACTAAAACTCCAAAAATTAAAGGTCAAGGCAATATAGTGCCTGAAATAACTAAAGTAGATTTAAGTAAAAAAACAGAAGAGGATGCCGTTCAAACACAAGAGACAGATGATAGCAATGTTGTTGTCGAAGAATCAAAAGACAGTGGCAACAGCGAAGGAGTGGTTGAAGAAGTACGGACCACCGAAGAAGAAGTAGCAGAATCTCCTA
>WLWE01000492.1_pt1 | contig 33537 bp, 47 predicted proteins | sample 6718301 | NCBI WGS metagenome assembly WLWE01 (sample SAMN12718691, study PRJNA515312) | sponge metagenome | isolation source: marine sponge | host: Mycale hentscheli | place: New Zealand: South Island, Marlborough, Capsize Point | collected 2003-05-01
TTGTTTTGCCACCAATCAGTTGTAGCACTAGCACCACCAATAGTTATGAAGTTATCTCCAGCATTACCTGACCAAGTAAGAGATTGAGCTACACCATTAAAATAAGGCTGGTCAACTTCTGTATCACAAACATTAGCAGCAGCAGTAAATGTAGTTATGTTAATTTGTGATTGTGTTAAACCCTTGCCCACTTGATTGTCAGTAATGTAATCCAAAAATGTTAAAGCTGGATTATCTGAATATTCATAAGTAGATACATCTCCAAATGTTTGATTTGTATCTCTAGGGTCAAATACTTTTTTACCTCTTACCTGAACTGTTAATTGTGGAACTCCTGACCAAATACCTTCTTTATCATAACCATAATGAGCTGCTATATAACAAACGCCATCTAATCTATGTGCAGAAGTCCAGTTAGGCATAGAAGCAACAAGCATGGGGTCTGCTGTTTGTGATGCAGCTCCATGATGTAGATTCATAACATATCTATATTTTTGTGTAGGACTTGAGCCAAATTGACCAGCACCAGCATCTATACCAGTACCATTTTGTGAAACTGAGTTTAAAGAGTAATTGCCTGAAGATATTTTATCTGAGCCAATATAACCACCATCTCTAAACCTTGCAGAGTCAGTTAAAGGATTTCCATCAAGTTCAATAGTTCTTCCAAGTATTTCATCACATTCACCAACTGATAGTGCATAAACTACATATAAATCTCTTGAATCATTAGCAGATACATCCATATATATGACTTGAGCACCAACTCGTCTAGTTCCATATATGACAGGAAGTTTGCCTCCAGCAGCAGTTTTATTGCCTAATATATCTTGACCTTTAGCCATCATTTGCCTAGCTTGCATAAAGCCTTTAACACCAACAGCAAGCACTGCAATAGTGCCAATTATTTTTATTGCTTTAAATACTTTTGTCGCCTTAACAGCAGAAACAAACCATTTGAGATTACCAATAAAACCAAGCATTACATACCCCACCTAACATCATCTTTTACCTGACTTGCAAACTCAAAACCCTTATCACCTGTACTAAAGTCTTGTTGAGATTCATCAGTAAAATGTCTGCCTTTTGTTAAATTCCAATTTGCCCAATGTGAAGCAACAGTCATTTTAAGAGTAGTATCTTCAATATTTTCTTGTATAGATACACTTCTAACTTTACCTGTAAAATAATTTATAGCACCAACAATTGTTTCGTCTGAATTAAAGTAAGCTAAATATATTTCCACTGTTTTATCAGTAAATGAACCATCTTCAACCAATACTCTTACTTGATTAGTAATATTAGAAAAAGCTATATTAACTTCGTCTACTTGTAATTGTCCTGTTTCAGTTGTTGAATCAACAGTTAGAAAAGAACCACCAGCTTCATAGCTATTAGAATCATAAGTAACATCTGAATACCAGTCAGTTAATCTAATAGTAGATGATAAATTAAGTTCAACTAAAAAAGCTGTCTTGGTTGCTGTTGATGATACTTGAGTTTGTAGATCAGTAGATAAACTTCTTGGCATTAGGCTATAACCTCTCTAACATCAAATGAAATACTGTAAAAACCATTAGCACTTGTTGAATACATAATCTCATTGTTTTCTAAATAAACAGTAAAACTTGGTTTGTTTACAGTAACAGCTTCATTATCTGCTAGAGATGCTACTAAATTTGGCGATATAAGAACAGTTAATGCTCCACTACCATTAGAATCAATATCTGATTGAACCATGTAGACTTTGCTATGATTTGCAAACTTAATAAAATCTCCAGCCTTTAAAGCACCTGTTTGGTTCGCTGTAAAGCCATCTAAGGCTATAGAAGCATCTCCTGATGTATGTGCTCCAACTACTTGAATATCTGTTTCTGACTTGCCTGCACCTAAATTATCTAGTGGTGCAACTATTGTAAAGTCCTCAAAAGAACCTTTTTGTTTTTGTAAAAATGCAAATATTTCTTGAGACTTTTCTTGTTGTAATGGTGGCATTGCAACTGTAAAAGAAAAATACTGAGCACCTATTTGTCTAACTTGTTTTTTACCTGATAGTGTTTGATTTAATAGGGTAGGTCTATTGTCTTTAAAATTAAGACTTCTAAAATTTGGGTCTGTAGGAAATTGTCCTGACATTATACTATCCCCATTTTGCCTTGATTATTCATGGCATTGTTTATGATTGATGTTATCAATCCTTTTCTTGATGCTAGTAACTGATCAAAGCCAGCAGCATCTACTGTTGATATATTAAAGTTTACTGTAGCACCCATGCTTTGTCCTTTAGTGTGGTCTATGACTGTTTCTTGTGGGTGTATCATAGCTAAACGACCACCTTGCCCATCTAAACCACCTGCTCTTGCTCCATTTCCTGTATAACCACCACCTGAAAAACTATCAAACAAAGTACCACCATCAGTTAATTTGTCATACTCCATACCACCTTGTATTTTTCCAATAGAGCTAGTCACCATGCCAACTAATTTTTGCACTATAAACACATTAATTAATTCATTTATTACTGCCCTTGCAACTGAACCAGCCAAATCTTGAAAATCTAAAAATTGTTTACTTGCAACATCAAAAAATCCTTGAAATGCATTTGTTAATTGACCCTCAACAGTATCTGCAAAATCTTTAGTTATTTGAATTGACTCTTGCATTGCTGTAACTGTTGTTGTGCCTAAATTATCTATAGAACTTTGTAATTTTTTTTCTATCTTATCTTGTTCTTCTTTTGCTAATATTAAAGCATCTATTTCATCAATATTTTTTTGTGCTGCTTTTCTATCTCTATCATATTGCTTAGCTTTAAATCTATCATACAATCTTTCAGCTTCTTCAAGTTTTTTAACCTGCTCCACTCTTGAGGCTGTAAGATCATCAAGAGTTGTGCCATATTCTTTTGAATTTTTATTAGCTATCATTAAAACACTGACCAAAGCAGCAAAACCTGTAGCTAATAAACCAATTGGATTTGTTAGTATTGCAACCTTTAAAGTATTTAATGCAATGATCATTGAGGGAATTGCACTTACAGCAAGAGCTGTTATTGGAATTATTAATAGCTCCATGTTTTGTGCTAAGAAATTGATACCATTAGCTACATTACCAAAAGCATTGGTAGAGTTATTAAAGTCTCCAACTAAAGTTGTAAATTGTGTTTTAAGGGCATTAATTGCTTGCCCTATCGTCATGTTCATATCTGCAACAGTTTTAGAAGTATCTGCTGTTGCATTTATTAAAGTAGGTAATATATTTTCTGCTGTAATTTTACCAGCAGCACCCATCTCTCTTAACTTACCTGTCGAAACTCCAAGACCTTGAGCTAATAATTCTGCTAAAGCTGAGTTTTGCTCCATAACAGAGTTAAGCTCATCACCTCTAAGAGTTCCTGATGCTAAACCCTGAGCTAACTGCCTAGAAGCATTTGAAGCCTCAATAGCAGAAGCACCTGATATAATAAAGGTATTAGCAACTGTTTGAGTAGCATCAGCAACTTCTTGCTGAGACAAACCCATTTCTTTTGTTGCAAAAGTAATCTTTGCAAATAAATCACCAACAGAATCAAAATCTGATCTTGACTCATTAGCAATTCTTTTCATGTGAGCCATTGCATTAGCAGTGCCTTCAGCAGTGCCAGTCAAAGCACCCATTCTATTTTGAAGGTTTACAAAAGTATCTCCAGCTCTAACTAATTCTCTAACACCAAAAGCAGCTACTATTTGGTTTCTTAAATTTCTTATTGAGTCCTGAGTAGAGTTGACATCCCTTTTAAATTTATTAAAAGCAGCACCAGTTCTATTCTCTCCCAGTAGTCTAATTTTTATATCAGATTTAGCCATTTTGTTTTTGCATTTCCTTTTGTTGTATATTTAGATAAGCAATCCAACCATTAAATTCCTCTAAGGTCATTTGTTCAATTTCAGCAACAGTTTTATGCAATCTTTCAGCTAAGGCATACATTGAATATAGCTGCTTATCCTCAGCTACTTTTTTGCTATTTGCCCTTGTGAAATATTACCCATAACTTCAGTTGCCACTCTCACTAATACACCACTATCAACATTATTTAATAAATCATGTTTATGTTCTATAGTGTAAATCTTCTCTCCAGCCTCATCTAATGCTTTATAAATTAAAACATAGACAAGCATCTCAACTTCATCATCTTTAGCTAAAGCCATAAATTTTTTCATCTCTAAGAGGGTAATGGGTCTGCAAAAAATCTTTAGAGGATTTGCTTCATCATTACCCCACTCAGGGACTTCTATAACCTTAGTTTCAATATCGTTGTAATGCCTTTTTGCGTTATCTATTGCTGACATCTTCTTATACTGTTGTTGATGTTAAAGCACCATTGCCTTGTACTGAAATACTAGCTTCAACCAATCCATCAAATGATGCATTTCTTGAAACTCCAGTAACAATAGCTGAACCAGTGTAATAAGTATCACCTGATGCATCTCCTTCAGGATATACATTAAGAGTTACCTCTGACCCAATGCTTAAAGCACCTTGACCACTTGTATCAGTCTCATCCCAAAATACATCTAAACTTCCTGAGAAAGAAGTCAATGATGGCTTATAGCTTCTAGCAGAATCACCCATTGAAGTATCTTCTAAAGTATCAGCAGACTCCTCTAATGAATAAGACCTAATTTCAGCTACAGCATTAGAACCGACTTTAACAGTTCCTTCACTTCCTTTATGTGTTGCCATTTTCTACCTCGTCTTTCGACTTTTTCTTAGAAGAAGGTTTAATTTTATCTTGCGAATGGACTGCTTCTTCTTTCCAGCCCTTATTCAATAAAGACTCAACCTTTGAAGGGTGAGCTTCTATTAAAACTTTTCCATCAGGACTAATCATTTTCATAATTGTCTCCTATACTGCTATATCAGGATTAGTTTCCTTGACATAGTAATTAGTTAAAAAGGTTAAACTCACATATCCTAGTGGTTTCTCACCTTCACCATTAAACTCTATTTCAGTTGATTCTAAATAACAGTCTTTAGCTAATCCATCTAAAGTTCTATCTGCTGCTATTGCTTCTTCAACTTCTTTGCTTATTGTATCAATAGTATCATCAAAGTCACTAGTAGCCTTTGCATATCCCTCTACCACTACTGACAGCTCTCTACTCATAACCCTATCAGTACCTATAACTATAGGTTCTGATGTTTCTGATTTGGTGTAGATCACTAATGCTGGTACTGTTTCTAGTGGGTAAACCCTTGACTCATAAACTCTTGACCCAGTTGTGGTTAAACCAGTTAAAGTAGTACCAAACTTTTCTCTTATTTGTTGTCTTATATGGTTTGCCATTATATTTCCTCTAACATTAATGCACTAAAACCTGTTCTATCTGCTTGTATATTTACTACAGTATAGTTTTGTGCTGCTTTGAGTATATTACCATTTGTATCTTTTATTGCAGATACATTTAAAGTATTTCCAAATGCAATATTCGGAACATCTATAGTTCTGCAATAGGCTATTGGTTTTAATGCTTCAACACCAATACCCTCTTCTTGTTCTACATATTCATTATTTAGAATTACATTGATTGTTGTAGAAGTACCATTGTTTGTATAAACAGCACTTACACCATGACCAAAATTGATATCTAAATATCCAGCCATATCTAATTCAGTTTCTAATCTAAATTGAGACATTATTCTTCCTCTAAGACCAATGAAACCAAGCCTGTATTATCAGGCTCAACTGTTTTTACAACAAATGTAGTTACAGGTTTTAAAACACTGCCCTTGTCAGTGGTAATTGCATCAACTCTTAATTTATCTTGTTGAGATATATAAGGCACATCAGATGCTTTAACTATTGCTCTTGGTTGATAACCAGCAACAGGCACTGTCCCACCTTCTATGTTGAAATACTCTTGATCAATGATGATATTTATATTTTTAGAAAAACCTGAATCAATATCAAAAAGAGTATCTATTAATGGGAAATCATCCCATAAAGATTGTTGTACTTCAAAGAATGTAGCAGTAACACCATGACCTGTTGTTGTATCAACATAGGCGTTAAAATCTAATGCACTCTCTAAAGGCATGATTTACTTTTTAGCTCTTGTTTTAGGAGCTTTAACCTTTGATGTTTCTAAACCTACGCTTCTATCTTCTTTTTTAGATTTTGGTTTAGCAACATGAATTTCTGCTTTGTTATAAGCACATAATGAATGACCTTCTGATTCGTTTAGTTCTACTATATCTCCAGCATGAACCTTTGAACCACCAGCCATTGTATCTTGTAATATTTTATATTTTTTCATATTTAAGTTGGGGCTATTGCTAGCCCCATTCCATTTAAGCATCAGTTAATTAGTCGCTTGATTTACAGAAAGATACTGCATGTCTTACAGCTACATCAACAGTTTGTAGAGCAACAATTCTTACTCCACCTGAAGTTGATAATGCATAAGGGTCAACAGTAATATCTAGTCCACCATACATACCAATTAATAGGTCTGCAAAGTTACCAAAGTAGAAATCACCACTTGTTACTTGATTACTTCTGACAACATTATAGCCATTCATGCTATTGTCAGGAGAAACAACAAACTGAGCAGTACCAGTAGCCTTTTCAGTTGTTTTTAAAGTACCAAAGTCAGCAGGTCTACAAATGTAACCTAAAGAACCAGTCAATGCGTTGTCATTAGCAACAGCACTTTCCATAGCTACGATTTCTGCCCATGTTGGGTTAGCAGCAGCGAAAGTTGTAGTGTTAATACCTGAAGTATTAGCAATACCTGTTGGTTGACCACTTGAACCTGAACCAGCTAAAGCACCTAAGTCAATTGCAGTAGCAATAGATTGTGTTAGGTCATTTCTGATTAAGTTCTCAACATCTAATGAAGATTGTTGTAGTAACAATCTAGTAGCATCAGTGAAAGCACCAACTACTTTAGGAGACATAGTTACTGAACCTGAAGTAAATTCACTTTCAGCAGCAGCAGCACCTTCAGTAGCAATCCATGCACCTGATGAAGCAGCAGTTTTCTTAGGTATTACAACATTACCTTGTAATCCTCTAAGCATTGTTGCACCAGCTTGCATTACGCTTGAGCTGTTTCTTAATACATCAATGAAGTCTCCGCCTCTGTAATCTTCAGCGATTAGAGTTGAATCATCAGATGAATTAATATCTCTTTGCTTCCAAGTTCTTAGAACTTCAGCAGGTAACATGATACCTTGAGCATCTTTACCATATTGTCTAGCAGCTTCAGCAGAACATTCAAATTCAAATGCTGCATCTTCTTGTGCTTTTCTGTCAGATGGGTTAGCCATAGCTCTGATTGCTCTTACTAAGCTAAATTCTCTTACTTCTTCTTTAGTCATACCAATTTCTGAAGGAGTTTCTAAAGGAGTATTATTAGATATTTCATTTAATAATTGTCCTCTGAATTCTTCAATTGATACGCCTTCGCCAATTGCTTTGTCAGCTAAATCTCTTTTATTGTGTCTAGCTGCTAAATCTATGATCTCTTTTGAGTTTCTTTTAAATTCAGCTTTAGCTTCATCAATAGTCTGAGTTCTAACTTCATCAAGATTAATATCTTGTTTTTTATCGTTATCCATTATTCTCACCTTTGTGTTATTTATTTGTTTTTGTTTAGAACGACCAACACCAACAAGTCTTGACTGGTCAGCAGGGACTGATACAGAAGAAACTTCCATAGGAGTCCATTGAGCTTTGTAGTAAGTCTCATCATTGTCTTGATATCGTTCCAGTTTATCAATTCTGTAGCCAACTGAAATGTTCATTCGTATACCATCAGCCACATCTTCAAATACTTCACGAGCTAAAGCAGATTTACCAAATCTAACTACAGCAGTTGTCCTTTTTGCTGTCTCATCTAATTTGAATTCTTCAATTACACCAATTTGCTTAGTCATATCATGATCAAGCAATAATGGTGCTCTGCCTGAGTTTATAAACTCCATGTTTATATCATCAGCAGAATGTCCTAGCACTTCCATGCCAAAACTTCGTTCTACAGGTTCTTCAGAAGAAACACCTATGCGAACTACTCTACTTTCCTCATCAAGATAAGAATGTTTAGATAAATCAATAGTCCTAAATTTCATAGGCATATCAATTACTTTTCTTTCCTCATCTGATTCAGTCATAGATACTTCTTCAGTTGTTTCTACTTCTTCACCTTCATGTTCTACATCCTCATGCTTCTGAAATTCAACAACAACAGTGTTATCAGTCTCAGTAACATTAAGGATATGTCTATCTTCTTTATTCATAGATTTCTCCTCTTCATTTGTTAATAAAGGATGTTTTTCCAATTCATTAGAATTGAAATCGTTAAAATCCCTAATAGGATTAATCTTTGTTAAAGTGCTGAACTTATGTCCTACTTCAATATCTGTAGGTTCACCACTTCTATAAACTTGTATTAGTGCAGCAGGGTCATCTTCAGTTCCAGTAATAGTTAATTCACTATTGGGTATGTTAATTTTCCCATTTCTTTCTATCTTAATTATTTTGCCTCTAGCTCTTCCACCAGAACTATTCCAGCTAACAAAATCACCAATTTTAAGTGCATCAGGCATAGCTCTATCTTCTTCTTTTTTCATTTGTTCTACTAATCTTTTTGACCAGCTATATCCAGCATCACCACCCCATAATGCCCAAGCTATTCTGCCATTAGAAGGATAACCCTCTTCACCAGCACTAAAGCCTTCTGCCTGTTTATCTACTTCATGTCTACTAAAGAAGCTATACATTCTTTTTACAGTATCATCAGATAGATTTTCACCAGCTACTATTTGTCTTGCTCTTACAGCTCCGACTCTAGTACCACCACGACCGAATTCTTCACGCCAGTCTAAGCCTTTTTGTGCTTCAGATTTCATTCCATCATTAGGTCTAGGCATCTTCTTCCTCTTCTCCACCTTGTATCTTAGCTTCTACAGGTAATTTCTGACCAAATGGTTGATAGGCTATCTCAATATCATATTGTTTAGCTAGTTCTATTTCTTTTTGATGCTGTTCAAACAATTCTTCTACATCCCTTCCATAAGAAGCAGATATATCTGAATAACTTAAAGTACCATTTTGCAATCCTATAACATTAGCTTGCATTTCTTTTAGTGGGTCAATCCAAGCAAAACTTCTAGGTATAAAATTAATTGATCTAGCAAATTTCTCATATTTACCCATAGGCAAGTTGATATAACCTGTTGATATAGACATTTCTAACCATGATTGGAATACAGGGTTGATAAAATGCTCAACTACAAACTGCTGATATATCTGATACATACTTCTATCTTCTAAAGCACCTTGTCTTATTGAAGAATAATTTACTGATGTCAAATCATTAGATAATGAATGATAAGAAATATTTAAACCTGAAGCTATACTTCTTAATACGCTAGTTGTAAATGATTCAAATGCTGAATTAGGATGATTAGGGTCAAATGCCTTGAAGTCCATTCCAGCAGGTAATTGTTCAAATACACCAGCTTGTGCGTTCATTGTTGGGTTAAAGGTATCTTCATATTCACCATCACCAACATAACCATCACCATCAGGTGAGGTAAAGAATCCCATTTTAGATGCACCAACTCTAGCACCTACTATTTCAGCTTCTAAATAGCCATTTAACATTTTCACATTAGCCATTGCTGTGGCAACCAAAGAAACACCTCTAGTTTGTTCTGCCCTAGAAGGTAGGTAAGCATGGATAATCTCATCAGCAGGCACTCTAATGTGTTGTGCTTGACTTAGGTAAGTTCTATCGTATGGATGGTCTTTGTATAAATGATAGGCAACTGGTTTGTCATACTTATCCACCTCAACACCCATTTTGATTTTATTACCAGTAGCTTTATAAACATCATTTTTATTTTCATCCAAATGGTCTGCTTCTAAAAACTGTAACTGAAAACCAAAAGGCGAATTGCTATCTTTTATTTTCCTGATTAATACTTCACCATCTCTACATAGTGATTCAACAAATATTTTTTGACAATCTAAAAATGACAGTCTGCCATTAGTTGTACAACTTCCAACTTGACCCCATTCTTTCCAAGCTCGTTCAATGAGCAGGTTAGCTCCAATGTCTAAAGAACCATTATCGTTCCTAGCCTTAGAGCTAACTCTTATGCCATGCTTACCGATAACATTAGATATCATCAGGTTAAGATATCTTGAAATATAGCTATCGTTTCTTGCTAATTCTCTCGCCCTATCGCGAAGTATTCTTATGTTATCTTTTATTTCAGCATCAGCACTTGTAGATGTGGTAACAAAATCTGCAAACAACCTTCCAGTATTAGCACCAGTGTAGCTTCTTCTGTATGCTTGTCTTTTCTTTTTCTTAGGCTCATTTACGCCTAATATTCTGTTATACCATGCCATTATGTGTAGCTCTTAGGAGTTGAACCAGTAACTCTACCAAAGTTTACTTTGATAGTATTTCCTGACCCTCGTTTATTTTTAATTCTTTGTATTTTAACTTCTTTAAGATATTCAGCCTTGTATCTATCTCTGAAAGTTAATAATTCATCTATAGACATTCTTGATAATGATCTGCCAGCTATAGACATAGATGATTGATCAATATTTGCCCTGTTTTCAATTACTGCTTCAATACTATCTAAAACAATCTTTGCATGACTTCTAACTGAAGCAGATGTAGTTGCATAATTATCTTGGACTTCTACAAAACCTTCTTCAAGTTTGACTCTTGCAGAATCAGAACTTCTAGTCATGTAAGAAACCCAGTTGTAATTACCTTTTGTGTAAGAAGATGTATTAGTAGCTTCGATAATATATGTATCGCCTGACTCTGTTGCTGTTAATGTAAAATTAGAAGCTGTAGCACCATCAACTAAATTAAATTCATAAGATAGTGAATAGTCTGCTACTGGATAGTCGTTTGCTAAATCTTCTCTTTTCCATGCCCAAAAGTCTCCCAACTGAAGTTCAGTAGGAACTTGGGGTGGATAATTTGTTGAATCAAATTTGTTGCTCAAGCAAAAACCTCATAAATGTTTTAGATATATCTACATCTAACACTAATGTGCAATAGGCTATTGTCAATATTAAAACTTAACTTTCTTTATTTCCAAGAAGTAGCGAAATTTCCTCTATTTATGCCTTTTTGGGGTCTATTTTGTGTTTTTTCTCTTGGTTTTGACTCTTGGGTAAGTATTTTGTTTTCAATAGAATCATAGTTAGGATTTAGGATGTATATAGCAGCAAAGTTATATACTAATGTATCTAATGCTTCATTTCTTGGTCTAATCTGCTTCCAAGCTAAAGTTTTCCTACCTCTAACAAACTTAGTGATTCTTTTCTCTGCTGTAAGTTGCTTAAAGTATTCTTCATCAAGATCAGAACAAAAATGCAGAGTAGTTGTATCAGGTTCAGTAGATAATCTAGCAAAGATAGCTTCTTTTGCACTATCAGAACCAACACCATAAAGAACAGCTTTGTTTTTACCAACAAATGTAGGTCTATTTGCTATTGGCTTGCCTGCTGTTGATAAACCTTTGATTGCAAATATCCTTCTTGACTGTCTTGGTTTGGTAAACTGATAAACCATATTGGTATGATGTCCACCTGAGTCAATAGTGCAACAAGATATAGGTATCAGTCTTTCAGATTCAGTTTTAAATCTTTTCTTTAAGTAAGCATCTAAGTCTGACCATACATTCATAGCATTAGGGTCACCCCAAAATATCTTGTAATCACAAACCCATGCTTCATAGTTCTTACCCCATCCAACCAATTGCAGTTCTAATCTATCCTTCTGAGTATCAACACCAGCAGTTAGAACTAAAACATCTTCAGGAATAGTAGTGTAATCATAATTTAATCTTCTGCTTAGTAGTGTTTCATGATCAACAGCATCACCTTGTTCTTCCCATGATTCTCCAAGAGCAGTATTTATCCAAGTCTTTAACATCTCAGGATTCTTCTTAGCTTCAAGAAATGTTTTAGCCATATCTGCCCAAGTAGACCAAACTGAATATAACTCTGATATATGAAATCCTGCTGTATCTGATTTAGGAGCTGATGCTATCCATTCACCATGCTTTAACATCCATTGTTTTTTTGACTCATCTATAACTGAACCACAATGTTCGCAAGCATAAGTAGCAGTCTCAGGCTTATCTTCTTCCCAAACTACATTCTTCCATTTTAATATTTGTGTTTCTTCACATTCAGGACAAGGAACATGGTAGTAACGCTTATCTGATTCTTCAAAAGCAGTTTCTATTCTTGATAATCCTTTTATTGTTGGGGTAGAGCATAAATATATCTTCTTATTCCAAAAAGTAGTGGTTCTTTTAGTTGCAAGTGATATTGGGTCGCCCTCTGCTCCTGCTGATGCTTCATATCTATCACACTCATCAGCTAATACAATTCTTATTGGTCTTGATGCAAGTCCTGATGCAGAATTAGAACCAACTATGTTTAAATTGCCACCAGCAAACTTCTTAGATAGAACTGTATTACCTGAATCTCTGCTTCTTGGGTCTTTAACACAATCTCTAATCTTTTCAGAGTCTCTGATCATCATAGCAAGTCTATCTTTAGAAAAGGCTTGAGCCATTTGTAGAGTAGGTTGCATTATTAACATTGGAGAAGGGTCTTGATCTATGTAGTAGCCAATAACATTAAGCAATATCTCAGTTGCACCAACCTGAGAAGATTTCATAAATACTATTCTTTGAATATCGGGGTCATTAAAGGTATTCATTATCTCTCTTTGAAAAGGTGCTCTGTCACTTTTCCACTGACCAGCTTCTGCTGATGATTCAGGTGATAGCCTTCTGTAGTTATCTGCCCAGTCGCTAATCTTTAGATTGGGTGGTGGAGTCCAAACCTGATTGGTTTCCTGTATCACCTTTTCTATATTTTTGAGGTATTCCATTTTGTGCTAACTCATTTAGTGCTTCATGCACTTGTTCCTTTAATATCAATTCTGCTTCTGCATATTTATCAACAGTTATAACCTGATGTGCAATTCTTGATGGTAGTCCTAGCAACTTAGCTCTAGCGTTAGATACATAATCAATCCAAGTATCTTCTACAAGTTGTGCTGGTATTAGACTGCCTTCTAACTCTTCTACTTCTAACTCTGCTTTTCTAGCCTGAGCTGCTGTTAGTTTTGTTTTCTCTTCAGCAATATCTCCTGAGCCACTGCGTTTGTTGTAACCACCTAGTTTTCTAAGGTATGAAATGTAAGCAACTCTGCAAACATCTGTATTCAATGGACTCCTTCCCTTTTTTGAGGGCAAGATACCATCTCTAATCAATTCTGAGACTCTTTTGACTGATAAGTCCAAGTGGTCTGCAATCTCTCGTTGTGTAGCCATACAGTGTGTTAATTACCCTATTGAGTTTTGGCTGTCGCTAAAAAAAAACTGTCGTCGCCAATTACCCATAGTAGGAAGCCTAGAAGAACCTATCATTTGGCGTACCTCAAGGCTACCCTCAATCTTTTCTCAAATTTTCTCTTGAATCCTGACTTGGGAGAAGTGACAACTCTCTCTCCAAATGTATAAAATGGGAACAGTGGTTTATAAAGACCTCTCTTTGTAAACAAAGCAACTTGCCTTATCTTTGCTCCACTTGTAGAGCCTGTTGCAGCTCTGCCATATCTTTCCCATATACCTTCTTTAGCTGATGCTATACCTTTAGGTTTACCAAAAAAATATTTATCACTCTGATTTTTATATCTATTGATAGTTGTTGGTCTGATGTTGCCAGCCTTAGTCAGTGCTCCTTGATAGTTTTTATCATTAGCGATTGTTATAGCGTTCTTCTTAGGTTTCCTGATACCACCTTCTATTTCTTTTTTCATGTACTCAGCTCTTCTCTTTTCTATGAATAACTCAGCAACTAAGTCTCTCTTGTCTGCTTTCTGTACTTGGAATCCTCTCTTGGTAAATGATGTAGCACCACCCTCAAATGTTTTATCAGCCTTGCTACTCATAGCCTTCTTTAATCCAAAGACTGTATCATTTAGTGCCTGAGCTGCTGCAAAAGGTATTTGTTTCTTTTGCACTAAGGTTAGATGTTTGGTTACTTCTTTAATATTGGTTTGTATATCTACCTTCATTTCTTCCTCCAGCATGATTGTGTTTCAAACTTAAGTCCAAGCTGTTTAGCTTTTCTTCTGATCGTTGATGGATGCACATCATAAGTCATAGCTATATCATGGCTTGACTTACCTTGTTCTATCTTTTCTTTTAGCTTTTGTTTATCTATCTTCATAGGTTCTCGTAATGTTCTTTTAATTTATTAATATACCAAATACTCTTCTCTAAGTCCTGAATGTTAGCATCTTTGTATTTGTGGCGGTGCAAGTATTTAATTGCATTACCCTCAAGATATGCAGGAAATTCTCTGCCTAATTGTTGTTTGATATAGTCAATACATTCTAGTCCACCTGTGGCGTTGTTGTAATGTTTTGGGTGGTTTACTGGGTCATTCATTTACTTCTCCTTTAATTTTTTGTTATATTTTTCACATAGTTTTATAGCGTTAAACTTTTTATTTTCTCCACTTGAGCAACAATTTGCTTGCGGATAAAAAATATCATCAATAGCTTTTACTAAATCGCTTACACAATCAGAATCCCAATTGCCATTGTCTTTTGTATTAAGTTGAAAAATTAAATTTAACAAATCAGAGTTAGTATTTTTGGTTGTTAAATCAACTGGATAAAAATGTTTATAAGTTAAATAAAATGTTTTAGGGTCATAAGACCAATGACCCCATTTTGTTTTAGGCTTGGTTTTGCTAAACCATTCATGCAAATCACTTGATAAAATTACAGTCTTTTCTAAATTCATTTTTTTCTCCTTTTAGTTAATTCGTTTTTACATTTTTGTATGACCTTTTTCTTAGAGCCAAAGGATTCAATATAATCATTCAGTTCTTGTACTGTCATACTTTTTAGATAGTAATGTTCTGTTTTTGTCTTACCTGTTGCCCTATCCTTAACAACAGCACTAGGTCTTAGTTTAATTGGCATTGAAAACTCCTTTAGTTTTATATTGTTTCAACTGATCTATCTTTACTAAATATGCCTTCTTAGGTTGATCATCTCCTTTACCTATAAATTTAACAGGTGCTAACATATTTCTACTTACACATTCCCATATTCTATTTGGTGTTATATATATAAATTCTGTACCTGTATAGATAATCCAAATATCTGATTTTGTAGAATTAAGTCCACTGGGTTTATTATACATTTCAATTTCTATAACTATATTTCCTGTTTCTTGACTCTTTTTATCAGACTTAACTTCAATGTAAATATTTAGTTCAGGTATATAAATATCATAGGGTTTTACTTTTCCTTCTAACTTAGATGCAAGAGGATATTTCTTATGTATTTTTGCAAGAACTATATCTTCAACTTTCTTACCTTGATCTAAGTCTCTATGAAATGTACTCATTTCTTTTTCTTTTCCTTTTTCTTTTTACCAAAGATTAAATCCCAGTTAGCATCAATCTTCTTTTTATCTTCTTTTCTACGCTTAGAGCCTTTGCCACCATGCCACTTATACATAATCAACCTTCTTAAAATTAACTGACTTATCTAATTTGCTTAGTAGTTCTTTAGCTCTCATAAAATCTTTAGGAATACATCTAAATAATTCCTCAATACTGAATATCATAATATCCTTCTCATCCTTATGTATTTTTTCTAATACAGGCTTATCAGCATCAGTGTCACAAACCAGTGCTGTTTTATTATCAAAGTTAAAACACTTAGCACTAGGTTGTATTTGTATATAACCACTTTCCTCACATTTGATATTTAACTGCTCATAGGCTCTTAACATCATTTCAGTCATTGATAGTTGCTTTTGTTTAGAATCATTGATCATAGAATCTTTTAACATTTGTTCTGCTCTACAAAACTTAATCTCAAATGGAACGCCTATCATCTTAAAGATGCGTTTACGATTACCCCACTTAACATAAGTCTCATTCTCATAAATTCTTAAATCTTTTAATCTATCCTTTAATGTTTCATCTAAATATATTTTCATAAACTTCCTTATCATTTAGAAGGGAAGTAAGGGAAGTATTACATACTTCCTTCCCTTCCTTCCTTCCTAATTGTTGATATTTGACCAAAACTTCCTTCAAAACTTCCTACCAAACTTCCTTCAAACTTCCTTCTCATTAAAACTCGTCCTCAAAGTTTGGCTCTTTATTTTTGAATCTACTATGTTGCCATCCAAACTTTTCATGCTTATAGACCTGTCCTTTTTCTTTTAAAGCATCTAAATGTTTGCCAATATTGTTAGCATTTATATTATCGTTAGCCTTGTTTTTAACAAATCCTTCTAAGTCACTTGGCTGTAAGAATTGGTCTTGAGGGTTCTGATTATCTTTAATATAAGCAACAGTCTCTAATGCAGTTAATGTTCTATCCTGCATCATAGGTAACTTATCTGATTTCTTAGTCTTAAAATCAATATTAGTCTCTTCTAAGAAGCCTGATGTCAGGTTTAAACCTTCGCCTATAATCTCTACTTCTTTAAATACAAAAGACTTCTCAGACATTCCCTGACCATCCTTGTTTAAAGTCTGCTCAAAAGTCACAAACATTTGCTCTTCTATAGTATCGCCAACAGCCTTATCCTCTCTGTCTACTTTAAATTCATAATCTAAAGAAGCACCCATAACACTTGAACCTCTGCCTCTATCTGAGTTCCCATGACCAGTATGATGAACCAAACATACACAACACTTATAATGTGATATAAGTCCATCTAATTTGTTAATAAAGTTACCAACATCCTCTGCACTGTTTTCATTACCTACAAAGTTACGCTGGAAAGTATCAATGACTATCATACCTATCTCACCAACCTGTTGTGTCAGAGCTTCTATCTCTTCTTCTAACATCTTAAAGTCATCAGCATCATTAACCCTAACAGCTCTGTCTGATAGGTATAAAGGTACGCCAGTAAGATCAAACATACCTTGTTGCCAAGCTGCTAATCTTCTTTTGACACCTCTCTGACCTTCACCACATACATACATCACTGGTTTGCTAAACGATTCATTACCATAAAAGCTCTCACCCTTAGCAATTGCAGCAGCCATAGCAATAGCTATAAATGACTTACCACTCTTAGGTTTACCAAAAATACACATCAATGATTCTTTTTCTACTACATCTCTAATTAACCAATCAGGATTATCTACCTGTTTTAATACTTCATCAGCTCTAGTAAAAGTAACCATACCTTTTGGCTTCTTCTCTACACAACTGTTTATATAATCTTCTAAATCTTTGGACTCCTTAAAATCACCTCTTGCTAATGCATCATACAAATCATCTTTTTCTTTGAACTCTGCTGGTGGTTGAGCTACCTTAACTTTGCAACCATTCTTCTTAAGCATAGATGCAATATCATTAGCACACTTTAATCCTGCTTCATCATTATCAGGAAATACCCAAACATCTCTACCAAAGATAGGACTCCAATCTGCCTTTTCCCAGCTATTAACCCCACCATGCCAAGTACAAGAATCACCATCATATATTGCTTCACAACCTCTAAGAGCCTTCTCACCTTCATTAATAATGATAGGCTTGTCCTTAGCTTTATCAGTGTAATAAATAGGTAGCAAGCCTTCAGGTCGCTTCATAGACCATGAACCATCTGCATTTAAACTAAATGGTGCATATTTCTGCTTTATGTGATGCCCTTCAGGAAATCTAAGAACCATAAACTGATCAGAATACTTGACCTTTACAATAGCGTTCTTATAAAGGTTAATCATCTGTTCTCTAGTGAAAGACCTAGCATTACTTTTTTGTTTGATAGTAGGGGAACTATCAACAGTTATTAAGGAGTCATTAGACTGTAATGCTAGGTCGTAACCAAACTGTTTTAAAACTGTATTGACATCTTGATTCTTATGTTTGATTAAATCTATTAATCCACCGCCTATGTCATTTTCAAAATCCCACCATGTTCCTGCTTCAATATTGACTACTAGTGAGCCATGCGTTCCATATCGCCACTCATGTGACTTTTTAGAACTAGGCTCACCCAGTAATTGTGTAGCAACTTCAGGTGCTATTCTTTGCCAATCAACTGACTGCATTAGAATGGTATATCATCATCAGATAATTCATTCTTATCAACCATCTCTTGCACTTTATCTGCAAGACCATCATTAGGACTCTTAAATGTGTCCTCTACTGGTGCTTCTTGGTCTATATACCATTGTGGTATTACAAACTCAGCAGCTCTAGGTGCAAACTTAGCAAAACTAAATGATAGCTCTGAAGAATTACCCATACCAACTTGTATTGGCTTAGAGCCTTCATACTTTACAACTGGTAAGCTATCTGAACTTGCATCCATTTGATTCCAAAAACCACCTAAGATGCTATTAAAAGCACTAGATTCAGCATAAGTAAATCTCTGCCATAGATAAGCATGTTGTGCTCCCTGTGGCATTACCCAAGCACTAAAGGCTCTTTTAAAATCATCTGCTGGTTTAGGATTAACTACACCAAATTTATCATCCCATGCATACTCAAATCCATCAGCTTTAGTATATCTACCCCATCCTGATTTGAATGTTGCAGGGTCAAGCTGTAGATATTGAAAATCTACTGGTGTTTCCCCATTAGCAAAAAACTGCTGATGAGAAGTTTTGAAAGCAAGATATACTTGCTGACTCTCGTTGTTGGAATTGCTCATTCCACCTAATATGTCAACCATATTTTTCTCCATTAATGTATTGTTCTATCAATACTGTTTAAGTAATCAGATTCTAAAGATGCATAATTGCGTTCTCTAAAATCCTCGTAAGTCTCATCATTTATGATACCTAAGTAATCACATGCTGCTGAAACCCTTTCATAGGCGTGCCTACAAAACTCTTCAAAACCTTCCTGAAGCAAATAACTATTTAAATCCATTTGCTTTTTGTAAGATTTCATCTAAATTTTCACATATTTCTGATAGTGGACAAAGGTAAGTACATTCCCAGTTTGGTGCATCAACTGATGTAACTAAAAATAAGGGAACTACACACATAATCTGCCTTCTATCATATTTATAAATAAGTATAGGTATTAGGTTATCACCAGCACTCTCAACTGCTTGATTCCACCAATCACTCTTATACATTGTTTTCTTGGCACTCTCTTTATATCTTTTACATTCAATAGCGAACTTATCAAAATATATATCAGCCATGCCTTTTGTTTGATACTGATCTAGGTTTCTTTTTACCCTAGTATCAATACCCTTAGATTCAAGAACAGAATTGAGCTTGTTACAAATAACTCTCTCAAATGCTGCACCCTTGTTTCTACTGTTTACCATTAATCTAACTTATTAAGTATGTAAATAGCTGCTACTACAGTGACTATTGTTGCTATTGCTAACAACCCAACAAAACCACCAATTAAATATAGAATCCAGTCAAGCATCAAAATCTGTCCTTACAACTCTTCCACTTTGAAATTGTACTTCTCTGTAATGTTCGCCAGCTCCCTTTTGGAAATAATAATAGGCAATCTTCTTATCTAGCTTTTCAGCCTGTAATTCCTCTCTTCTCTTAGCTACTGCTTTACTATTTTGACCCATGATTATTTTCCTTGTAAGAAACCATGCCCAGCTTCAGCAATAGCTGAGTAGCTGACTCAATGTTCATATTATTTGTGATTGCAAACACCTTGATATCCTTATGTAGTTCTTCAGGAATCCAAAGTGCCTTTTTTGTTTTATCGTCCATTCTAACTCTCCTTTTTTATATTAATATTAATTTAAGATTTTTACCACTTCTTTTGTGTTTATATGTGTTTGATGACCTATAATCTTGTTAAGGGCAATTGATAAACTCTCCATAAATCTAAATACTCTCATTATCTATTTGCCCTTACTTAAATCCATATTCTTTAAAATATGTGTGATAACTTCTATAGTCCAACCATTGCCTAACATCTTGTATCGCTGAGTATTTGATACATGATTTGTGTAATCATCAGGAACTGTTTGTAATCGTTCACATTCAACAGGTGTAAGTTTTCGCCAGTAAACTTCTTGTTCATCTCCAACATTTGTTCTTGCTGCAAACTCTCTAGTTAAAGCATGAGACTTACCATCAACATGAAACACCCTATCTTGCATATATGGTTGTACTCCATTTGCTTTTTTACTTGGGTTGATTTGGTTTGGTTTTCTTTTATCTATAGATATAACCTCTCTTATCTTCACTGGTTCTTTTCCACCACCACTATTACCAGCCATTAATGTTGGTGACTTACCTTCAGGAGAATAAACTCTACCACTTGAATGACTTGGATTATTTAATTGTATTATTCCATTTGCTGATGGCTTAGGATTATCTTTTAATGTTTCTTTAAACTTATTAATTCTATCTTCAGAAAATACTTGAGCTTTTATTGGTTTGTATGATTTGCCATTATTGTCATAAATTAAATTAATATTTTTTGGTAATTTTTTATTATTTTCAACTGGTATCATGGTTCTTTGTTTTTTTTCAATACTATTCTTTGGCTCAGCACCTTGATACCTAGCGGTTAAACAATAAGACTTACCATCTTTTGTTGTCATTTTATCTAATGTATCATCCGGATAATTATTTTTCTTTTTTACATAACTTCCTATCTGTCCTTTATGCATGGTTGCAGTTAAACAGGATGATTTTTCATCAACGGACTTAACTCTATCTCCTCTAGGTTTACCGCCTAAATAATTTTTTAAATACTGCGGTGTTTCTGTCCATAAATTAGAACTTTCTAATATATCCCTTAAAACGATACCTCTCTGTTCAGGCTGTTCTATTCCAAGAATGTTAGTCCAATAGTATCTAACTCTATTTTGTGCTGATACTAATGCTGAATTAATCATTATTGGCTCAACACCCATATATTCAGATATAACATCTAAATATTCTTTTTTCATTCTTACATTTTCTAATAAAAAATATTTTGGTTTTAGTTCATCCACACATCTAACAAACTCAAAGAACAATGCAGATCTTGGGTCATCAAAGGCTAACTGTTTACCAGCAAAACTAAATCCTTGACATGGACTGCCACCCATAATCAAATCAATCTTTGGTAGTGTTGATAGGTCTAGTTCAGTTATATCTCCCACTTGTATAATATCTGGGTAGTTAGCTTCACTAACCTTCATAGCATATTTATCTATCTCACTTGCATAGTAATTATCTACTTTAATACCAAGTCGTTCTAAAGCAATCCTGCCACAACTCATTCCATCAAATAAACTTAAAACATTCATATTTTTCTCCTACAACACCAACTCAACAACATTAGGACTATTGTAAATACTTAAAGGTTTACCCTTTTGATATTCCTTATAGTCATTCAAATATCTTTCCATAATCAACCAACCAAAATCCATTTGCTCATCAGTAATTTTAAATACTTTAGATGCATAAGGATAAGTCTTTTCCTGAGCAACAAATACAAACTCCTGAACATCATATCCAGCCTTCTGCATACCTCTTCTATACCAAGCTGCTTGCATATCATAGCCATACTTCTTTACTGATCTAGCAAACATATAAGGTTCGCATGATTGAGTAGTCTTATAATCTATAACTACAATGCTGTTCTCAGTATCACGACTAACTAAAGGGTCACAAATAGCATCAGGTCTACACTTACAAAGCACATCATCTTCATACCAGTAAAAACTTGCTTCTGCTACTTTGTCTTTAGCATTTAGATAAGCATTACCCTCATATACCATATTGTCCCTCATGCCCTTTATAGTCTCTAGGTCAGCTTCTTTAATAACAGTCATACCCTTTTCTTCACATTCTATCTTCTGCTCCTTGTAAGCCTTTGTATAAGGTGAACCCTCTAAGACTGTTATCTCTTTGTTAAATGCATCCTCACCTTCAACTAGCATTGAATGAGCAGCAGTTCCAAAGGTCATAGCTGGTGTTGTCTCTTGCTTATGTTCTAATGCATGAAGCTGAGACTCACCAAACCTTCTAATGAAACTACTACTGATACCAACATTGGCATGATAGTCCTCATTAGGTATGTCTTTATAGATCAATGCATCCCAACGCTTTTCTGATTCATAGTTCTTAAGTTCTTCTATCTTCATCTTTGCTCACCCATCAAATAAGCAATCTCAGTTAATGAATCTCTAACTGTATATTCCCTATTAGCTGTTTGTACTTTGTTCTCGCCAGTCAAGTAGTCTTTGTAATAACCCCTTATCTGTCTCTTTGTTAATATTAAAGGTCTAACCTTCCCAACTTCATTTAATCTTATATCCATTACATACTCCCTTTTTGTAATAAGTAAATTAACCATAGGCAAACTACCATTCCTAATAGTGCCATTCTCATCATTAGTTCATGACTCATTACTTACTCCCCATAGTTAATTGAACTTCATGTCCTTGTTTGATTAGTCTTGCTTTCTTTTTTCTCATGACTGTTAAGTCACTAGTCTTAGTTGCTAATGCCCAACCAAAGTTAGGCACATTTACTTTTAGTGTGTATCTAGTCATTACTCAACACCCTCTTCAATTGCATCAGCAAATGCTTCAAAACCAGCATTTACAATTTTATCTGCTTGAGCTTTCATGTCATACATTTGTGTATTGCTCAGTAAATTTTTGATTTCCATTAATGCTGCATTATAAGATTTGCCACTATCTATGTCGCAACCAAAAACCCAAACATACATTAATCGTATTGTGCTTAAGCAAAATCTTTTATCAATTTTAGTAATATCTTCCATGTTATTTAACTCCTTAATTTTATTTAACATACCCCTAGTATACATAAATATATATAAATGTGTAAAAAAATATTAATTTATTTTTAAATATTAAATTATAGGATTTAGAACAGGTACTGCACTCAGAGTATCAAGAGATTCTTGTAGTGAATCAATTTCCATAGTGTCAGTGATAACCTTCTTATCAAAGGTAAAATAGTTTTGTGATGATGTGTTGGATTTGAACAAGATTCGTTTATGTTCATTATAGAAGAATACAAAGGCTAAGATATCGCAATGATAATTTTTGTAAGTTCCTGACATTGATCTTGAGTTCTCAGCAGCAAAAACAAATTTCTTTTCCTTAGTTGCCCTTCTGCTTTTAACTTGCACTGTATATTTAGCATTGCCAAATTCTACAATTAAATCTGCTGGATGTTTTTCTTGGGTTGGAAAGCAGAAGTCTGCATATTCCAAAAGGAATGTTTGTACTAGGGATTCACCCAAAGCACCTAGTCTTGAATTATTTTGATGTTGATCTGATGTCTTTCTTGGCATTTTGACATAAGGCTAACTGCCTTGAATTGTAAGCTGCTCTGTTAGGTGTTTGTGTTGCATACTTACTTCTAAGTATTTCCTCTGATGCTTCTAGCCAGCAATCCATTTCCATTAATGCTCTTGTATGTCTAAAAGCCATCCATCCTGTTATACCCATTTGGAAGGTGCAATCAATACAAACCAATTGAGCCTTCTCAGGGAAACTTCTCCAAACCTGCCAGTGCTTATCTAAGCTCTCAATGACTCTCTTAATATCATTATCAAGCAAGTACATAGCTTCATCTTCTGTTATGCCATTTGCTTCTAAGTTTCTACCTATACCAATAGTTAATTTATCTTCAGAGCATTTATAGGGAAATGTTCTTAAGCCTTCATGCTTAACCAACATTTCTTTTACATTGTCTAACATATTATCTAACTTCCTTTTTATGTAAGTCTAATTCTGTTTGTAAGATTAAAACTTCCTTTTCTAATTCTATCACTTGTTCTTCTAGGACTCTAATATCAGGAAATATATATTTGTTTTGATTTGCTCTGAGATTTTGTATCTCTCTGTCGTTGAAGTCTATCTTTTCACTAATATTTGCATAACCCCAAACAGCCAAAGCTATAGCACCTATTATTTGTAATAAGTAACTAAGAGAGATATTTAAAGTTGACTTATCATCAACCTTAGCCAGCTCACTCATTATTTTCCTACGCCTTTTACCCTCTCAAAAGACCTCATACCACCCAAACCTAACATACCCATTAATACAGGTAACATAGTTGATGTATCAGCTTGAGGTACGACTATTCCAAAGGGTGCTAGTAATGGACTGATTAGGAAATTAACTGCAAAGCCTGCAACACATACCCAAGCTGTTGCTGGTCGCCAAGATGATTGAAACCAACTACCTTTAGCTTCTTCTTTGTTTACTTCTATTTGTGCTTTAGCAATCTCATGGATATGCTTTTGAGACATGGTTGCAATTTCATGTGCTATCTTTTGTTTTGTGTCAGCATCAGGAATGAACTTATCTAGTAAGTCGCTAACTGGTTTGATAAGTTTATCTATCATAAATTATTTTTAAATCAGTCCTCTTATAACAAGAGTAAACATACTGATTAGTATTGTTGTAAGACCTGCTAATAGCCAACCCTTTAAACTATTTACTGATTCTTGTAGATCATCAGTTTTTCTATAAATAGTTTTCCAGCGTTCTTCACACATTTTTTCATGAACCCTTAAGTCTGAATGTACATCATTAGCAGTCTTACGAGCAGCCATTATTCTTCCTCAACAACCTCAGCTACATCTTCAGCATTAATAGCTCTATCAAATGATTCAATTACTAGGTTTTTATATTCATTAGTAATTACATAGTCATCATAGTGCTCTTGAAGTCTAGCTAATTTTTTACCAGCAACATTTAATTTAGCAGCTAAAGCCATTTGCTCTTCATTCAGGTCAGCAGCTCTGTATTCAACATCATTAAATGTAATTATTACTGGTTCTTGGTTTTCCATCTTATTTTCTTCTTTACTCATTAATCTCTCCTATAAGTTTATTAAAATTAAATTATATACTAAGACTCTAAAGTTTTAGTAACTGAAGTTGGATTTTTTTCACTTTCTATTTGTGCATCTAATCCTGTTTCTAAGTTAGCTACTTCTTCATCACCCATAGCAGCAATAACCCAACCCTTAACCATATCTGATGTTAGTTCATCAAAAGGTTTAAAGTTAGTTAAATCAGAGGTATCTATGCTCTGCGTTCCATAAGAGGATGCAGTAAATTCTCCATCTTCTTTAGTTACACGCCAATGCACGTTATAGACAACATCATCATGACCCTCTTCTTTAGGGTGTACGTCAACTGTATTTACATTCCATTCCATTTTATTCTCCTTTTAAGTTATTAATTTCAGATTGTAAGGCATCAATCTGTGTTTGTTGTTCTTGTATTGCTTTTATTAAATAAGGTATTGTATTTGGTAAATTTGTATCAAGCATTTTAATACCCTCTTTTTCTTTTACCCAATCAGGTTTAACTTCTTCAACTTCTTGTGCTATAAAGCCTACTGTATCTTTTGCATGACCATCTTTCCAGTCAAATACTCTAGGTTTAATTTTACAAATTGTATCCAAACCATTTTCTAAATCTCTTATATTTTCTTTTAATGTAATATCAGAAGTTTGTGTAAAAGCTACATTTGATTGATCATAAGTTATATATCCTCTTTCTGTATATGATGATTCAGTCCCAAAAGCCATAAAATAAACTGTTCCTGAAGTTGCTGGATTGTGCAAACTTACTACTTGCTGACTATTTGTTGCAGCACCTTTTACAGAAAAAGTAGAAGAAGCTAAAGCAGATGTTGTTCCTATTTGAACTTTACCTGATGAGTCTATTCTAAGGCGTTCAGAGCCAGCAGTACAAAAATTAATAGCGTCACTTGTAGGTCTGCTCATACCAGTATCAGGGTCATTTGTAAAAGCAAAACTAGGTGCTGTAGTAGCACCACCTTGTACTAAGGCTTGTCCTGAAAGGTAGAGGTCTTTGAATCTTGCATTTGACTGACCAATATCTGTTGTGTTGTCTGACAAAGCACCTACGCTAGTAATAGGCTGGATTGAACCACCAAGCCTAAACCCTGAAGAACCATAAAAGTAAGGAACTCCACTAACAGCCCCAATACTTCCAACTGATGAGCCGTCTTTGCGGAAGTCTATTAATGTTCCGTCATCTGAAATTCTGTTTATAAATACAGGAGTATTTCCACTTCTTGCGACTTGTAAATTATTAGGCTTAATTGCTATGCCTGATTCACTAGATTGGTTGTAGACATTTGCACTTGTAGTACCCACCAACAAGTTGCCTGATGAGTCTATAGTCATTCTAGTAGAATTACTAGTTCCAAAAGTAAGTTTTCCTGCTTCTCTATTGTTAATTCCAAAATCTAAACTGTTGGTTACTAAAGCAGTACCATCTGTAGCTGCTGTGCCTGTTGATGAGTTTGTAAACTTAATTTCAGAATAAGAGCTGCCATTTACATGAAGTCCAGTACCGCCTGATTGTAAGGCAGGACTAGTCGTTCCAATTCCAACATTTCCTGATGAGTCTATTCTTACTTTTTCAGTATCAGCAGTAAAAAATGCCATACTAGAGGTTGAATTGTTATAATTAACTCTACCTTGAGTTTCATCATCAGTATCACCCAACATTAAACCTGCTACATTTCCAGTTCCAGTTACTACAGAAACAAAACAGTTTGCAGAAGAATCTTGCACCATTAATTGTCTTGTAGGACTACTAGTTCCAATTCCAACATTGCCTGATGAGTCTATTCTCATTTTTTCGTCATCATTAGTAGCGAAAATCATATCTGTATTGTTTTCGTTATATATGATTGCTTGTTCAGAAGCATTTATACCAACAACAAATTCTGTAGTTAATCCAGTTGTAGAGTTAGTAAAAGCAACTAAACTATTCCCACTGTCTGCTGCATTAATATGCAGTATTTCATCAGGGCTACTCGTTCCAATTCCAACATTGCCTGTACTATCAATAGTAACCATATCGCTATCATCATTAGTACCAAAACTTATATCACCATCATCTCTATTGTATACAAAAGCATTAGTACCTGATTTTGCAATCAACAAAGAGTCACCCGCAGCTGTACCATTATCAGCATCAGATAAATAGATTCTTCCTAAAGAACCACTTGCTCCAACTACATGAAGATTACCAACAGGGCTAGTCGTTCCAATTCCAACATTTCCTTCGCCTGTAAGTCTCATAGTCTCAGCGTTATTTCCTCTTGCTGTACTAGAAGTTCCAAAAATTAAATCTGTTTCTGCCCCAGATGCGTTACCAGATACAGCTTTTAAAGAACCACTAACACCCTCACCTGCTCCCGATGTATCAGATTTGTAAAATTCTAAAGAACCAATTACATCTCCTTCAGTAAGACCAGTAGACGAATTTTGTAATGTAACTACCGCTTCATTGTCAGCACCGCTTAAATGTAACTTAGTAGAGGGACTAGTCGTTCCAATTCCCAATTTTTCAGCACTTGCATCCCAAAAGAACTTAGCTGTAGTTCCTGTATCTTCATAGAAGGAGATGTCTCCGTTAGATGCAATATTTTGACGAAGTTTGTTCCCACTACCATCATGTGTTTGTAATTCAATAGGTGCGTTAGGAGTTCCTCCTACGATTTGTAGTTTTGTTCCACTGTTTTGAATAAATGAAAAATCACCACCAGCAAAATCACCATTAGAACTACCATCTAATCTAAGAGTAGCTCCTGCTCCATTAGTTGAGCCAATACTAGAATAGATTTGTCCAGCACCTTGAACAGTCAAGCCATCAGCAACAACTGTACCTGTTACATCTATGCCTGTTGAGGTTGTGGCTAGTTTGGCGAATCCAGCGTGATGAATAGTTGTTGCACCACCATCAACACCTGCAAGATAAGATAGTGTTCCTGCTGCGTTTTGCAGTTGTAGTTGTGTACCTTGTATTTTTAAATTTCCAGTACCTGAATCATTAATATAAGAAGCAGAACCATCATGATAAATCTGTAAATCTGAACTTGCTCCAAAAACTGCTTTGTCGTTATCGCCAAATAATATGTCATTACCATTAGATGCTAAATTTCCACCTAGCTGTGGAGTTGTATCTTCTACAACATTGTTTATAGAAACAGCTTGTACTCTTGCATCAGTATAGTAAAGGTTACTGCCTTCTGATAAGTCAGTTGTAGACTTAGCTGTAAAAGCAGAATCAAATCTTGCTTGGGTATAGTAAAGGTTAGAGCCTTCAGCTAGATCATCAGTATCATGGTTAGATAAGCTAGAGACAGTTCCAGTAACATTACCAGTTAAATTACCTTCTACATTAACTACTAAAGTACCAAGTGAATTAAGTGTTATGTTTCCTGTAGCACTACCATCTGCTGTAGTAAGACCCATTGTAAATTTATCAACAGATTCATCCCACATAAAGATGCCATTGTCTAAATTGCCACGATTAATAAGCATACCTGAATCATTAACAGGACTTCCTGTAAGACCTGCATTAAGCTGGAATAGGTTATCTTCTATATCTAAATTGGTTGTGTCTAGTGAGGTAAGAGTTCCATTTACAGTCAAATTACCTGCTACTGTTAAATCAGAAGCAATCTGAACATCATCAGGTAGTGATAGTGTTACATCCGCAGACTCACTACCACTTCCTGATACAGTAATCTTATTAGCAGTTCCTGTAATGGTTTGAATGTAATTACCTGTAGTGTCATTACCAAGTACCACTGAGTTATCTGCAACGCTTGTTGCCTGTATTCCAAGAGCATCAACAAATGCTTTTGTTACTCTAGCATCAATAGCTGAATTTGCTCTTGTATCTGTATAGTATAAATTTGTATTTTCAGTTAGATCAGCAGTTGTTTTATTACCAAATGCAGAATCAAATCTTGTAGTTGTGTAATATAAATTAGTAGTTCCTTCACTTAAATCATCTGTATCTTTAGATGTAAAAGCTGAATCAAACCTAGCTGATGTGTAATATAAATTAGTGCCTTCTGCTAAATTACTTGTAGACTTAGTTGCAAGTCTAGTATCAAAATCTGTATTAACTCTAGCTGTTGTATAGTAAAGGTTAGTACCTTCAGTTAAATCACCTGTATCTTTTGTGGCTAATCTTGTATCAAAATCTGTATTTGCTCTTGTAGTTGTATAGTAAAGATTAGTATTCTCAACGACTATAGAAGTATCAAGGGTTGATGTAACTGCTTGATTAGAGCCATTACCTATAAATATCTTACCATTATCTAAGTTAGGAGTAGCGTTACTTCTTCCAGCACCACCTACTTTAATAGAACCAGCAGCAGCATGACTTCTTATAACTTTACCAATGTTCTGTATTTGACTTGATTCACCTGTTGGAGCTGTAGTTGTATAAGCACCTGCTGTTGTAGATACATAAAGTATTTGCCCTTCTGATACTCCTGAAGTATCTAATTCTTCAATAGTTCCAAAGGTAACCACTTGTAATGCAGCATTATCATTAGCATCAGATAAAGCTAATCCAAATGCAGGCATTTTAGAAGCATCATCAGCTTTAGCTTGAGCAACTGTTGGCACATCACCTGATACGCCTGATATATAAACTACATCACCTTTGCTTAAAACACCATCTGCTTTAGCATTAAATCTTATACCACCTTCTAAATCACCTATAAATTCATTAGATGCGGTAACAATATTAAAAGTAACATCATCAGTTGTAGCTACAGATTGACCTATAGCAATACTAGGAGTAGAACCTTCACCAGTTCCACCTGTTACTGTTACACCAGTTCCACCTGACATAGATTCAACATAATCACCTGTAGTATCAGTTCCTAAAGTTATTGAATTGATTTGCACAACTGTATCTATATCAACATTAGCACTACCATCAAAAGATACTGAACCCACAACATCACCTGATAAAGATATGGTTCTAGCTGTAGTTAATATGTCAGCAGAATCTGCATTACCTGTAAGATCACCAGTAACATTACCTGTAACATTACCAGTTACATTACCAGTAACATTTCCTGTTAAATCACCTGTAAATGTATTAGATGCAGTAATACTAACACCTGTAGTAATCCAAGCATTATCAGCAGCGTTTCTGATCTTTAATACACTGCTAGATGTATCTACCCATAATTGATGAGCAAATGTAGTTGATGGTTCTGTTGAACCACTATTAACAGTTGCAATAGCTAATAAAGCATTGTTTAAATCTGCCCTAAAGTCTGCACCTGATTGGTTTGCTATGTTGTAATCGTGTTGTGCCATAATAAAATCCTATTTTATATATCTTAAATCATTCAGGGTTACTTGGAAATATCACATCATCAATATTATTAGCTGACTGATGTAAAGATGGTAAATCTCTTAATTCCTGTCTATATGTTGCCCATTCTTGTTTCTTGGAATCAGATAAAGGACAGTCATTTACTTGAGTCCAATCTGATTCATTTAGTAATTCGTTTCTTTGTATTCTAACTGCTTGCCAAAAATCTACAGTTTGTTCTACTGCTTCACCATCAATAATTTTATAGTTATCAACATCATAAATACCCTCTATTATTGATTGTCCTTCTTGTAAAGGTATATCACTTAAAGCAACATTTGTTGCACCACTTTCTAATATTTCGCCTGTTGTGGTGTTGTATGTTGTGTATTCTATTATCGTATTCATTTTATTGTGTGTTATCTATAAATACATAAAGTGATTGGTATGTACTTCTTAGTTTTGTTATCCATCTTACTCTCCAATATACTTTATTAGCATTTGTTCCTGAAGTTGGTAATCCTGAGATAGTTCCATTATAAGCAAACACATAAGTTCTAAAAGTACCTGCTGCCATAGTGACATTTTGTATACCACCTGCTGCTTGAGTATATGTAGAGCCACCATTGACACTGTATTCTAAAACACCATTTGTGCAGTCACCATAAACACCAGTCCAAATTGCTTGATATGAAGCACCATCTCTAACATTATCTACAACGCAAGTAGTTAAATAATTTCCTGTTGTTGATGTTATCGTTGTAAAGTTTGTTGAACCCCTTTGAAAGGCACTAGCAAAACTTGATAAAGGAACTGCTGAACCTGTATGAGAAATAATATCAGCACTTACATCTGCAAAATGTTTTACATTCAAAGTATCGACATTGATTCTAGCTGCATCTAATTGGTCTGCTGTAATACTATTAGCACTAAGATTAGAAACCTTTGCATCAGTAACAGCGTTATCTGCTATTTGAGTAGTACCTACACCATCTGATTTAATAATTAAGTTACCACTACCATCAGTATCTAAAGTAACCCCATCAATTAATATCTTGTCTGCTGATAGATTATTAATTCTTGCATTATCAATAAGAACAGTACCACCACTAACAACAAAAGGACTTATACTTGAACCAGCATCATTGTCTATTTTAAAAGTATCAGCTAAAAAAGCTATTGTGCTAGTTGCACCTGTTCCTGAATCAGCATTACTGTTAAGAACCATTTGTGCAACTTTACCATTTGCATTTAATTGCAATACATAAGATGCAGAAGCATTATCATTTATATCTGTTATTGCTGATGCATTAGTTGTAACAGATGCTGTATTACCAGCAACAGTAGAAGTAAGGCTTGTAATATCAGAAGCAAGAGCAGTATCAGCATTTGCTCTAGTAGTAGCCTCACTTGTTATTGCTGATGTGTTTGAATTTACTGTAGAGGTCAAACTAGTTATGTCTGAAGATAAAGCAGTATCTGCATTTGCTCTTGTAGTAGCTTCAGAAGTAATGTCTGCTGTATTGTCATTAACTGTAGATGTAAGACTTGTAATATCAGAAGCAAGAGCAGTATCAGCATTTGCTCTTGTAGTAGCTTCAGAAGTAATAGCAGAGGTATTTCCGCTAACTGTAGAAGTTAAGCTGGTTATGTCTGCTGCTAAAGCAGTATCAGCATTTGCTCTAGTTGTTTGTTCAGTGCTTATTGCTGATGTATTAGTATTAACTGTAGAGGTTAAGCTAGTTATAGCACTAGCATTTGCTGAAGTATCAGTTGTAAGAGTAACTATATCACCCTGAGCTGTAGCTATATTTGTTGTGTTGGTAGATACAGTTGAGCTTAATGAGTTGTATAAGGTTACTAATGAAGAATCTCTAGCCTTAACCCAACCATTATTAGATGCATTTCTAACATACATCTGATTATTATCATCAGTGTCTGCCCACAAATCTTGTGGCTGTAATGCAGAGCTATCACTTCTTGTTGTTGGAGCTGATGTAGATTTTATTAATTGTGTTGAATTAGTACCACCAGCATTGATTGCAGATTGAACATCAGAACCTATTTTGGGTAGCGTTACGCTGCCATCTTTAATATCAGGAGTTCCTGTAGGAGCATCACCAATAGTAAAAGTTAAGGTAGCTGGAGATGATTCTGAGCCTAAAGTATTAAGTGAGCTAACACTTGCAACATAATTAGCATCAACAGGTAAAAAATTAAGATCACAATTCTCTACATCAACAATAGTATTTTTAACTTGATTGCTAGAACTATCTACAATATTGATTCTATATTGATAATTAGGAAAATCAGTTGGTTCATTCCAAGATAAGAATGGTCTACCTGTAGAGCTAGAATCAGTATCAGTAAATGCTAGTCCTGTTGGAGCTTTAACTGCATAAGCAGAAGGTAAATTAGAAAGCTCCTCTACTGGTTCTTGAGGTGGTACTTCCCATGTGTAAACATCAAAGTATTCTATTAAGCTAACTGCAACTAATCCATCAGATTGTAATTCTAATGCCTCAACTCTACAAACTTTTCCTGAGAATCCTAAGCCTGCATAAGTTAAATCTACTATATCTCCTACATTAAGTTTATACATCTCAGGAGTTCCTAAGAACTGCATAGTGATTTGATTTCTGCTTCTAGTTAAGATTGCCTTACCCATGTTATAGGCTATATAAGGGTCGCTTACATAAGGGAACTCAGCTTTAATCTCTAGTATCTCATCACCATCATCTGAATAATATTCAGGACTTGCATCATGTAAAACTGTAGCTGTATCTAATTCGTATTTTTTATTAGCATTAAAGAATTCAACTATAACTTTATTAGCTTTTTTGTCTTTATTTCCATAATCTACTGATATACCAGCATCAGAAATAATATGGTCATCAGTAATACTAAATGTAGAAGAACCTGTATCTTCTATTGATAATTCATATTTACCATCTATGTATAAAAAGATACCACGCATATTTGCAAGAAGCTCTTTTGCATTGTCCATGACATTTTTATTAGCATCTAAATACCCATTACAATGAAATCTTTTTACTTTAACTAAAGATGAACCCGTTTGTGAAGAATATGTAGAGCCAAGAGTATCGTTAATATAAACAATAAGCTCTTCATTAGAATCATAAAAATTATCTCTTCTTATTTCTAAAATTTCTTTACTATCTATAACGCCATCTCCATTGGTGTCATATATGTCTATTAGTTCTCCAACTTTGTTTTGCCACCAATCAGTTGTAGCACTAGCACCACCAATAGTTATGAAGTTATCTCCAGCATTACCTGACCAAGTAAGAGATTGAGCTACACCATTAAAATAAGGCTGGTCAACTTCTGTATCAC
>WLWE01000499.1_pt1 | contig 33164 bp, 44 predicted proteins | sample 6718301 | NCBI WGS metagenome assembly WLWE01 (sample SAMN12718691, study PRJNA515312) | sponge metagenome | isolation source: marine sponge | host: Mycale hentscheli | place: New Zealand: South Island, Marlborough, Capsize Point | collected 2003-05-01
ATTCCTCATACTGTACTTCTTCTTGTCCTGTTGCTTCTGTAATGTATAACTTACCTATCTCTACCCTTCCTTGTACTATTCCTTTATCTGCTGCAGGTGGTGTTAATACATCTGTTTCATTTATTGGTGCATAACCTGTAGCTAAACTAGGTGTACCTGCATCTTGCCAACTTACTTCATAGATCTCATACTCCCAATAGCCATTAGGCATAAAGTCAATATTTCCTGTAAATACATCTTCTGTTGTATTTGGTGTCATATCAACCCTTGTGTATCTGTTGTTTACTAACTGATTCTGACCATAAGCATAAACCACATTTCTATCCATACCATTAGTAAACTTATATAAAAACCTTATCTGTGAACTAGGTACTGCTTTATCTATTCTTTTCTCCTCAGTTGTAGTGTAAAATCTATAAGCTTGACCATATTGTCCGTGTATCATACTATATAATAGAAAAAAGACAGATTTGTTTGGAAAAAAAAAGAACTACCGAAGTAGTTCCTTTAATTTTATATGTAATATCTGATTAAGAAGTTACAATAGGTATTTGACCACCACTATCTAAATTGTCAAATGGTGTTGCAGTATAATCTAATACTGTTTGCATTGGTGCAAATTCCTGTCCTTCGAATGTCCATTCGTAACCATTTAAATCTGAGAATGCAGCGCCGCTGACATTAGATCCTGTATTAAGGTCTAAACCATTAGTTGCACCTAAACACATAATTACATTGTGGTCATTAGTTAATACTTGATTTAATTGAACAAAAGCAACAACTCTACTTTGTGCAATTAATTTTAATTCATTTTGATCTTCTTTACTTAACCCTGTTAGCTTTAAATTTAAAGTAGGCGCATAAACTACAGTACCATTCTCCGTAGAACCTGTAATAGTCTCTGTAATTGAAGCATTACCCCTTCTAATTGAATATCTATATATATTGTTAGCACCCATATCTACATCAGTTATTTCAGATGCAGTTGTTGTTATAGCACCAACTTGGTCAAATTGAGCAAAATAAATATACTTTACACCACCTATAAGGTTTCTACAAGGGATTCCTCTCCCTTTTGTTAAATCACAAGCCATTTATTTTATGTTTTAAAAGTTAAGGAAAGAGGGAAAAACCCTCTCTCCATATAATTAGTTATTAGTCTTGTTGTACTACTTCAGCACCTATTCCTACTTGTACACCACCTGAATACTTAGCAACAAATCTTAGGTTCTCACTTCCATCGAGAGGACTCATATCGAGCATTTTTACCTGTGTCGTATCAGAAACAAGGTCAGTCCCAAAGAATAAGTTAGATGTTTGTGCAGCAACTAACTTGTCATCTGGCATACCATAAACAACTGATAACTTAATACCTTCAAAAGTAGCTTCATAGTCATTATTCATTGAATACATATTTACATATCCTAAAGCTGAAATCGCTGAAACATACAATCTGTAAGTTTTCCAATTCATATAGATTCTTAGATCTTCTCTACCATAAACTGTAGAAGGAATTGCAGCAGCAATAGTTTGTAAGTTTGCAATAATGTTAGAAGCAGTATACGCTGTTCCTGCACCACCATCATTATCAGTTTGAACTACATTACCATTTACTGCAAAAGCACCTGTAGTAGCAGTTAAAAACCCTTCAAACTGTCCATTAGTTGCAGCAGCACCACTCCATACTGAAGATTCAACTGCATCAGCAATATGTTGTGTGAAGTATGAAATAACATAGTCCTCAAATTTAGGAGAATTGTTATTCATTGCACCTGCTCTCATTGTGTCCGCTTCCCAAGAACTTAATAAAGTGTCCTTGCAAGTTTCCATATTAATTTGTAAGTTCTTTGGCTCTAAAATTGATTCAGTCAACGCAAGAGTTCCGTGATTTGTAAAATTACAATCCGCATTTCTCACTAACGAAGATCCTGCGACCTTCTGCAAATTTTCTTTAAACTTTATATTTTGTAAAACAGTTAAGTGTTCTAAAGAAGTTGCTTCTTTTAGTGCAGCGCTGATATAAAATCCCGCCGCCTTACCTGCATAGTTTGATGTTACTGTAAAACTCATTTTTTTATTTTTTTAAATTAATTATTAGTTAAATTATATAAGATTCTCTCTCTCTTTGTCATTTTTCTTAGATCAGGAGTAAAATCTTTTTTTTCTGTGCTAAACTTATTAGTATCTACAGGAGTATCAGCAGGTTGGTTAGATAACTCAACAACCTTAGATTTTAATTCTTCAATCTTAGCTTGATATTCAAATTCTATCTCCTCTGTAGTTTTTACTTTTTTAGGAGTTGGTTCTTCTGTAGTTTCAGATTCCATTTCTACATCTGATTCTTCAGTTTCATCATTTCCTACTTTGTCTTTCTTTAAATCAGCTACTGCATCTTCAAGGTTCTTGATACGTTTTTCCATACCTGCCCAATCTTCTACATCAGCTTCTTTACCATCATCTTCATACTCATCTTCATCTTTTTCATTACCCATTTCTTCATTAACAGGTTCTCCTTCAGTTTCTTTTTCAACTTCATCTTCATAAAGTTCAGCCACAACGCCTTCTTTTTCAACTTTAAATCTTTGACCTTCTTCGGTCTTGTATTCTCCAATCGGTAAAAGCATCGTACTGCCATCTTCAGTTAAAACAGATATATCCACACCTGCTTCTAAATTTGTAGAAGTAGATACAATAAGTGTACCATCTTCTAATTTTGCTTGATATTCTAATGCTACTTCATCTTGCTTATCAAGACCAAGTGCTACTAATATTTGTTTTTTTAAATCCATTGTGAGTTCTTTTTTATATATAATAGAAAATTTATTTAGTTGTTTGATTTTTGATGTCTTGTATGATTTCATTAAGTGCTGAAAGTATCTCCTCATTAGTTGGTTTTACTGTTTCTGACATCTTCTCCATCTTATCAATAAAATATCCTTCGATACTTAAACCACGAAGTTCTCCACCCTTAATTTTTTCCCACATCTCATCATTCTCTATCTTCATCTTAACGAACCAAGTTCCGTTAGGAAGGTCATAGCCATACATTTTTGACTTATCCATATCTCCTTCTTTAATCCAAGATTCTATAGTTAAAACACCTGATACTCTTTCCTCGTGTTGATAGGTTGCTTTATGATGGTTATTGTGTTTTAAATAAAGTTCAGCGGCTTGTTTTACTGTTTCTTTAGAAAAATATACATAGTAATCAGAATCTGTATTAGGATCATATCTAAAGATTTGTTTGTTAGGAATTAAAGCAGGACTAACTAGCATTCTTTTTTCTTCATCAATCTTAGCAAAAGTCAAGTTATTCTTCTCTTTACCAAAATAAACAAAGTCTTGCTCGATTGCAGGACTTGTTACAAGACTAATAGCATCAATAGTTAGTTCTTCACTATCATCACTAATTACTAATTCAACTATCTTAGTGCTTTTAAGACTTTCATAGTGTTTTGGGTTAGCTTTTTCACAAGCTTCTTTGGATTCATATTTACACTCTCCCTTTTCTCCCCACTTCCATTTTTTTCCACATTTTTTACAAGGCATAATATATAATAGATTTTTTTAATTAATATTTGGTTTTTAAATTGTTGCTCTCCTTCTTATATAAGCAAGTTTGTTTTGATTATCTGTTAAATTGTCTGTAACAACATAAGCTTGAACAGGTTGTTGTTCTTGCATACCACCTAGTTCAAACCTACCACTAAGCATTTCAGGTGCAGGAGTTCCTGAAGATTCACTCATACCAACTAATCCTGATACACTTGTACTATCAGGACTTGTAGATAAAATATTTTTTACTGCTAAAGCACCCATAATTCCTGTGCTAACTGCAGTAGCAATATTAAAAGGTGCAGGTATGTTAGCCATAGCATTCATTATAGCTTGTTGTGTATTGTAAATAGTTTTAGCAACTGCAACTCCCTTTTGTGCTTTATCACTTTCTCCTGCTAATTCTCCTGCTATATCAAACCCTTGTTCTATTAAACCTATTTTTGCTTCTTCTACCTTTGCTTGAATTTTAAGAGTATCATCAGCTAGTTTTTCTTCATTAGCAAGTTTTTGAGCATTATATTTTTCATCTGCTGCATTTTTTAAAGCTATTTTTTGTTGTTCTGAAATATCTAAAGCATCTATACTTCTTTTTTGACTTTCTAATTGAATGTCTAATAATCTATCTTGTTTTTCTTTTTCATCACTTATTAGTAATAATTCTGTTGCATTATTTAATTCTATAAGTTTTTCATCAAATGTTTTTTGTTGATCTAGCTTTTTCTGATTAGCATCTTCTATTTTTTGATTTTCATCATCTAATCTTTTTTGCTCATCTTTTGCTCTTTGATCCTTTTCAGTTTGTATTTCTCTTTCTAATTCATTTATTTCTGTTTGTACTCTTTTTTGTAGTCTAAATGATTTTGTTTCTGTGTTTATTAAAGCAACTCTTAAATCTGCTAATTTCTTTTCTGCTTCTACTTTATTTTCAGCAGTTTCCATTTGTTCTTCCTGAATTGCTACTTTTTCTTTTGCTAATTCAAGTTCTTTATTTACAGTTTGTGTTTCAAAATCTAAAGCTTTTTTAAGTGCTTCAATTCTTACTTCTTGTGATTTTGTTTCATCTTCTGCTAATAATCTAGCTTTTTCTATTTCTTTTCTAGTTTCTGCTCTTTGTACTGAAAACTCAATCTCTGCATCTCTTTGTGCTTGAAATCTTTTTTCTAAAGCAGTCATAACTGCAACCTCTTTAACTACTTCTTCTGTAATTCCTGTAAAAGCATCTTTAATGCCTAATAATGTTTTTGCTATAGGTTGATCAAATATGTTGAATAATGTTTCTCCTACTTTTGATATTCTATCTCTTAATACATTTACTGCTGCACCTAAACCTGCAAACACTACAGATAAAGCATCAGCACCTCTTTTTGTACTTGTAAAGTAAGTTGCTAAAGTTCCAAATGCAATAAGTAAAGCACCAATACCTGTACTCATTATACCTGTTTTGATACTTGCAAACATTAACTTTATAGTAGGTATTACTCTGCCTAATGATTTTTGAACATCATTTATAGAAACACCGAATAATCTAAAATTACCAATACCTTCTTTTACAGTTTTTTGCGTTTCTTTTAATTCTTTATTAGTTTTTTTTATGTTGTCAGACCTTTTTTTAAGTTCTTTGTTGTTTTCTTTAATGGTTTGTGTATTACCTTTTTGTTGGTTTTGCAGGTCTTTTAATGTGTTTTTTTCTAAAGCAATTAAATCTGTTTGGTTTTTTATTTGTTTATTTAACTTAACCATATTAGGCGACCAACCATCATTACCTAAAGCATCTCTTTGGGCTTTTAATTTAATTAATATTCTTTCTTCTTTTATTAATCCTTCTGTTTGAACATTTATCGCTTCATTTAAATCTTTCTGTGCTTTTTCAGCATCATTTAATGATTTAGTTAATTCATCTACCTGTTTTTTAGCAGGGGTTACCTCTGCTTTTACTGTCATTACTATTTCTTCTTGTGCCATATCTTAAAAAGTTTGTTGTATATTATTCCTCCATAATTTTACATCTGCAGTCCATTGTATATAGGTTTCTGCTAATCCTGTAACGTGTACACCAAATTGTGTTGCAGTTACATCTTTCATTGTGCCTGTAAGATTTAAACCACTATGTCCGTGAGAAACCATAGCAGTAACACTAACTTCGTAATAAGATGCTAATCCATTTGTAAACTTTACCCCACCTGTTAATTTAAAATAACCATACTCTCCTGCAGTACCTTCTCCAACACCTGTATTAACTCCTATAACGTGTGCTTCAAAACCAAATACACAATTAGCTACTTTTTGTATATAAGTTAAAGGTAAATATTGAACAAGTAAAGCAGTTTCAGTATTATCTGTAGTATTGCCTGATTGTTGTATAAATGAAGTCTGAGCCATTCCTAATGCTTCATTAAATCCACCACCACTAATTACTACTTCTCCTTGATTTTCTACTTTACCATAAATACCATTTAAAACTACTGTGTTGTTTATACCATTATCTATTTGATGTTTTTCTCCATTCATTATATTATTAAAGTTATTTCCTTTAGTAATATTTTCTTGACCATTTAGAATAGTGTTTTTTGTTCCATTATCAGTTACACCACCACTTGTATTATTTAAAATATTAGAAAAATTATTTTGTAATTTAGAATTATAATTAAAAGCAGAACAAGTTCCTGTAGCTTGATTAAATGTATAACCATATGATTCACAAGCTAATTGATTAGGTGGAAATTCATATGTACCATCAGTAAATATAACCTCTCCTGTGCTTGTAACCTCTTTAGGTTTTATGTTAAAGTTTTTTAAATAATCCATTATCCTATTAGTATAAATTCAACTGTTGATAGATCATTTGGTTTATAATCTATTTTATTTACTCTATATGCTTTATTTTTTATCATTACATTTTTAGAAAAATCAAAATCATTTATTATTGATGCATCTAAATTTACTTTTAATGTCATATATTTTGTATCAGGATTATATAATTCATTGTAATATCTACTCCAATATTTTTGATATAAATTATCTATAGGACTATCTCCACATAAAAGTTGTATTGTTCCATAGTTTAAATCTGTATCTGTAGCAGAACTTAATATGTCTGATGTATGAGAAAATCTTAAATACCCTGTTGCTTGTTCTCCTGAAACACCATTTTGTGTTGGTATTTTATATGTTGTATTTCCTGTAAATTGAAAAGGACTTGATTCTATTTTATATAATATTCTAGGTTTATTATCAAAACTTTCAAATTCAGTTTGATCATCATTACTACTATATATAACAGGTATTATTAAATCATTTATATAATCAGCAATAGGTTTTATAACTGTAGCTGCAAAAGGTTTAGCACTTATTTCTTTTTCTCCTGCTAATATACTTATTGCATTATTAAAACCTAAATGTGGTTCACTTCCATAATCTTTTGTACTTAAACTATTATAATATGTTGTTGGATAATCATCATCATCATCTTCATATTTAAACATAGTTTTATTGTCTAAATCTAAAGGAGTTAATTTTATTTGTGTTTCATCTATTTTATCTGTCCAATCATATTTAATATTTCTTTCTATTAAAGTTGTTCCTAATGCATCTTGTGAGAATATAGTGTTATATGGTTCTATTATAATTTTATTAGGATTATCTTTATCTTGCAACATAACCAAATTAAACATATTTATAAAACCTTTAATATATTCCCATTGTCCTAAATCTCCTCTTAATGTATGTAAAAGAATAGAGTTAGTAATTCTATTTATTGTAACACTACCATAAATTCTTGCACCAAATTGATATGGACTAGAATTAACACAAACAAAACTATTTAGTGCAGAAGATTGTGCTTGAAATTCTAAAGTATCTCCAGCTTGTAATGTTACACTTAAAGTTGTATTATAAGAATATTGTCCACCTGTACTAGAAATAAATTGACTTTGAAAATTATGTATTGTTTGTGCGCCTGTAGTATCAGTATGTAATAATCTTACTCTTATTGCATTACCTGAAACTTGACATCTAAATACTGCTTTTGCTACTATATCATAAACTGTATTATCAGCTATACAAGTAAATACATTAGTTGTTTGGTCATATCCCCATTCATTAGAAAAATTATTAGTATTACAATCTAAATTAACCCAAGGTGTATTAATAGTTTGGCTATGTAAATATTGAAATTGTGTTTTACCTGTATGTATAGTGTCATTAGGTGCATTTCCTGTTCCCCAATTAAAATCCATAAACATATTAGTAAAAACAGTAGAATTAATAAATTCTGATTTATATGTAAATGGTGTGTCATCAAAGATACAGTCTAAAATATATTTACAATTAATCCAAGGTCTAAAAGCATCTTCAAGTGTGTTTAAAACAGGATAATTGTTAGTATCTAGATCATAATCTCCAACCCAATTTACAAAAGGATATTTTAAAACATTAGTGTTATTTACACCTAAAGCAACATCATATGCATTAGAATTAATACTTAGAGGATTATTTAATGTTATACCTGTTGAATCATACCAACTTGCTTTAATGTTTGTTTTATTGTAATCGTGATCTAACTCTGAAAAATCTAAATCTTTAAATTTTTTATTTTCTAATATATCTTTTAATGCAACAGGTTCAGAATATAAATTTACATTATAACTAATTTCTCCTTCTTTTTCTGATATATCTATTAATCTTAAATAACCTTCAAAAATATTATATCCATTTTGCTTTAATATACATTTAGTCTTTACATAAGGATTAAAACTTAAATCATCTTGTGTTCTTGTAACATCAAAAATATGACCAAATATCTTATTGTTTCTTTTAGTTGCAGGAAGATTAAAGTCTTTAGAATAACTTTGTGTTTTTTCAGCTACATTTTTAAAGTTATCTATTGATAATGTTAGTGGTATATCTTCTTCTTCATATAAATCACATATTACTTGACCATCAGATAAATCTCCATATCCTTGTGATGGTGGATTAATAGCATCTTTTATACTTATAAATTCTATATTAATAGTTGATCCATTACTATTTCTATAATCTACTATTAAAGTTTCTTCTGTATTTGCAGCAGTAAAAGTGACAACGTGTGTTGTTGTGCTTGATGTAGAAAGATTTGCAGTCATTCCACCTCCAAGAGTAGTGTTTAAATTAGGGTTTCCTATTAAAAGAGTACCACCTGAACCTAATTGTGTTATTTTAATTCTCAATTCATATAAAATACCAACATTTAAGTTTTGTATTTCTTGATATACACCACTACTAGAAATAGCACCATTATTAGAATATAGTATCAATCTATCAAAAAAACTTTGACTAGGTGTAGTAACATTAGCATAAAAACCACCTGTACTTCTCCAAGTTCTCCAAGCAGGTATGGGTGGATTATTTGTAACTGCATCTAGTGAAGGATCTAAAGATGATGTACCTACATCATAATTAGGTAACCAATTAAGAAAAAAGAAAAAAGGTACATCTGCTACATATTCACTTAATACAGGATATGATGTAGTTGAATAAACACCTTGATAACTTTGTGGATATAATACTAATTGTACTGACATTATACTGATTGTGTTCTTTTATTATGTGATTTTTCTATTGAAAATGTATATTGTATTAATTTGTCATTTGCTTTTGTCTTTCTAGTATAACTTGATGTAGTTACTGTAACAGGTTCTACATATTTATTAGTTATACCATATCTTGTATCATTAATATCAGTATCATAACCATTTAACATATATACCTCAGTTGAATTAATTAAGTTTTCAAACCAAATTGATTCTGATTCATTTATAAAATCAGTATTTATACTTATAAGTTGTTTAGTATTTACTCTAAAGTTTTTCTTACCACCTTTATATCCTCTAATTTTATATTTTTTTTGATTCCAAGTACCACTTTGTTGTGTATATGATGTTCTATTAGTCTGTAAAGACTTTACTGACTTCTTTTTAAATGTATAGTAATCCCAAGTTCCATATTGATTTAACCAAGTTAATCTAATGCTTTCAAAACCTTTACAACTATTACCTATTATATTTATTGTATATATTTGACTTATAGGTTCATTTACATCATCAAATGCTTGTACTGTATAATAACTTACATTTGCTTTATGTGTATCCCAATCTGTACTCCAACCATCTAAATTTGCAGGAAAACCACCAAAATATATTAATCTAGCTTCTGCAAAATCTGTACTATATTGAAAACCACCATTTAAATCAGTACAATCTAATTGTATTGCAGAACCTAATAAAGTACCTGAACTATTATACAATTTAATTAACATATATGATACCATTGGGAAATTTGCATTATCTGTTGCTACTTGAAAACTATAAGTTCCTATATTTAACCAATTCAAAAAAGAAAATGTTCCATAATCTGTTAATTTAGCATATTGAGTTAATGGTGCATTTGTAAGAAATTTTCCTAATGAACCAAAATAATCATTAAACACTAATTTATCTGCATTTAAATTATAACCATAATTACCATTAGTAAGTTTTAATACTTCATTATAATCTAGTACACCATCAAAATATAAAAATATAATTGAATTAAAAGGTTTTAAATAACTTTTAGGTTTTCCAACTAAATCAGCAGTATCATAGTATTCTATATTAAAAGATATTCCAAAGTATCTTACATTATTAGTATTTACACAGTATTTATCTATTATATGTATAGGGTGTGGGTTATCTTCTGAATAGTAAGTTCCCTTAAACTGACTAATACTAGCTTGAAAAAAATCAACTCCCTCTTGTTGTGGAGATACATAACTTTCTAATATAGGTTGTAAACTAAATATACCCCTACCTGTATTATTAGGTGTTACTTTTAAAGTTGCTACTAAAGATGTTGGATTAAAAATATTACTTGATTCTCTATCTATAAATATTTGAGCAGTAAATTTTACATTATATTTTGTAGCCACCAATACATCACTTGATACTGTAAATATTATATCCTGTCCTACAGGTAATGTTTTATATAGTGGTTCTTGTTCTATTATTATACTCATTTTCCTAAATTTTGTATTATATCTAATTTAACTGCTTTACCTATTTCACTTGCCATTCTTTTGTATTCTAAACCTAATGGTTTTTGAAAAAATGCTAGACCTTCTTTACCTTGTGTATATATCTTTCTAGCAATTAAAAACTTTAAACTCTTTCTTGATATAAACCTACCTTTTTCATCTCTAGGTGCTATACCCTTCATTACAATCCATTTATCTAATCCTCTAGTTAATCCACCATCTCTTGACTTACCAAAAGAAAAAGGACTGCTCTGTTTTTTACCTTCATAGTCTATGTAAGATCTTTTCTTTTTACTTCCTGAAACTCCTCTATCAATGAAATCTCCATAGTCAAGCATCATAAAATCTACTTGATAACCATCATTAGTTTTTTTAAGTTCAAAGCTTACACTATTTACTAATGCACCTGTAACTACTTTTTTCTTTCTTTTAAGATTACCAATAGTTTTATTTACTACACTAGCACCAAATCTATTTAAGTAATTCTCTAAAGCATTCATTATACACTAGCTACAAATATCTCTACATCTAATGTAGCAACAGGGTGTACTTGTATGCTTGTTAAGTCAGCCATAGTACCAAAGCTAGGAGATGTATCTGCTTCTGCTAACATAACTGTTTCTGCTGCACAAAGTATATGTGATTGACCTGCTTTTAGTAATACTTGATAATTAGTAGCTGCACCAACTATTGCTAATTCTAAAGTGTTAGTAGCATCAAGATTAGTAATTCTAATGTACCTAACATCTTGTTTATCAATTTGAACTGCTGATCCAAAAGAATCAGAATCAAAAGTTGCTAGATGTGTTGTTTCATCTATAGTACAAGTTACAATTCTTTCATATACGTTATTAATCCCTGTAGTTGTTACTGTGTTTGTTGTTCCTCTAACTGCACCATTTAATACTACTGATTCACTTAGAGTTGTCGTTAAATCTGCCATAATTATTTTTTATCTATTTGTTTTAATTTATTAATTGCCCATTCTATTCCTGATGTTCCACCCCAAGCATCGTACATTAATCCGCCACAACCTTCTGAATATGGTACATCTTTGTGTTGTTGATGTCTTTTGAATGATGCCATTCTTGATATTGTATCTCTGCTTATATTCTTCTTACCTGCTAATTGTGATGCCCTAGTCCAACCTACTCTAGTTCCACAATCACTACCATTTTTCTTTTTCCATTCTATCGCCTTTTTTGCATTGTTACTAGCAGATTCAGGATAGTCATTATATGTTTCTAACTCTATACTAATTGCTTCTAGCTTCTCTATTATATCTTCATAATTCATAACTTATCTTTGGTGGTATTAGTTGTATTGTTAGTTTTCCTATTTTAAATTTAAACATTAATGTATTGCATCAGTTGTAGATTGTGGTGCTATACAAGTGTTATATTCATTCTCTATTATTACAGGCAAAGTAAATACCCAACCTGTTAATGCATTTGAAAATCTTTCTGTAAATGGTTCTACTGTTATATCTCCTTCTGTAAAGTATTTAGGCAAATCATTTAAAGCTTGATTAGATAATAAAAGACTTTCTCCATTTTTAAATGTTCCTATTAGGTCATTACAAATCTGTAGGCAATCTGATAAAACTTCTTGTTCATTTGATAAGTCAGGAAATACAATATCCATTACAAATATTTGAAAGTTTAATGTCATTTGATGTGTACCTGCTACTGCACTTACAGGATTGATATGCATTAGTGGGAACATAGTTTCTTTTTCAAGATCAAGTGTCCACAAATCTCCTGTAGTTGTAGTTTTTATTTGGTAATGGTTAGCACCTAATTGTTTTAAGGTATCTACTGTGTTATTATAATCTTTAAAGTATGTCATTTTTGTACTGCTTTAGTTTCATTTAAATCTGTTTCATAAGTTAGCCAAGTAAGGCACTCATATAAACCTAAATTTGTTATTCTTTCTAAATTAATAATCTCTCCATTACACAATCTATGCATTACACCAAACCAACCCCACTTATCAGCGAATTGGTCATCTGTGGTTTGCTTAGCATCTTCTGATTCTGTTCCATTAAATACGGCAGCAAAGTTTTCAATAGTTCTTTGACGAAAGTCCAAAAAAAAACCAAAGCATTATTAACATCTACTGCTTTCATAGTTTCAAACTTCTTTGCCCTCATTCTAGAATCACTTAATCCATAAGCTTCAATAGAATAATTTTCTTTATCCTTTTCTGTTATTGGTCTATAAAGAATAGCTAATAGTCTTGTAAGATTATTCTCTAAACCATTTTTAAGATATGTTTCTATATCTGCATATTCGCCAAGAGTGATCTCCTCAAGATTCGGGTGAAATCCATATTCAACATCATTTATTTTTATTATTCTATTTAAATTACTATCAGCATTCTGTTGTAGTATGCTAATTCTTTTTAATATTACTGCTATATCTTGTATTCCTAATTCTTTAATTAACTTTTTAGGTATATCAGATAATGTATTTATTATTTCAACTGCTTCTTCACTTTTTGTCTTTTCCTTTTTGCTTATAAGCTTTACCCATTTATCAAGTGTTACATCATTCCAACTGTTTATCATTGTGTAAACACTCTCCTTGCCATCTTTATTTATTTTCAATCGCATAATATATAATAGAAATTAGTTTATTTTAGTTTAAAATTCTTATGTTTGCTCAGTTTTCAATAAAGTTTTTGTTTATTAAGGGTGCAGTTCTTAGGGATTGCACCTTTTTTATTGCACAAAATATCTACCATAGTTACCATCTAATTCAAAAAACATTCTCATAGCTATAGCATCTGCATAGTCAGGAGATCTACCTATTATGTCTTTAACTGTTTCTTTAGGTATTATCTGTAGCTTATTATCTTTATCAGCATCTTTAGTTCTTACCTGCTCTAACTCCTCAATCATTTGATTTTTAATATTTATATCACTACATTCAATTCCAATCTGTGCAGTATTAACTAAATCAGCTAATTTATAATAACATTGTGTTTTTAAGTTCTGATAGTTCTCTCCTTTTATTGGTCTTGAATTATTTACAAAACCTCTGCATCTCATATAGTCTTTAACTCCACCACCTACTCCATCTTCATCAACTATTATGTTTGTCAATCTTACAGAATATTGTTGTTGGAATAATCTAATTTGCTCTACAACCTCATTTATAGCTGATTTAAGCATAGTTCTTATCTTTTTAATATGTAGCCCTTCCCAATACATTATAACTGTCTTATCACTTCCAAACCTTGCTACATCACAACTTATGTATTTATCTCCTTCTATTCCTGTTTGATTAAATAAGTTTAGTATTGCATCATATTCTATTAGGTTATCATTAGTAGCATCATATTCCCAATTACCATACAATAGTCTTTGTTTACTTAATTCATCTAAAGTAAGTAGTTGTGATTTATAATGCTTAGAAATGAATTGATTATCATCTACAAGACTTTGTATAAACTTTCTATGGTTTTTTTCTACTCCCTCTTTAGCAGGTTTATAGTATTGAGTATAAACCCAATTCTTAGCAGGATTACAAGTCATTAAGAGTTTAGGTATTAAATCATATTGATCTAACTTGTATCTCATTCTAGATGCTACTATGTTCTTTGCTTTCTCTGTTATTTGATTTGCTTCATCTATAAAAGCAGCAGTAATTTCTAATGATCCTAGACTGTCAAAGTTTCTGTCTGATGGGTAAAGGAAAAGGTCTTTAAGTATTATCTCACTTCCATTATAAAACTTTATTATGTTAGAACCTGCATTAAAATTGTAATGCTTATTAGCTAAGATTCCCCAAGTTTGACATACTTCAAAAAAAGTGTTTAGAGTAGTCTTTTTTAAACTATCTAGCTTAGATCTACCCATTAAGTATCTAGTCTTAGGGTATTTAATACATAACATAATCAACCAACTACAACCTACCCAAGATTTACCACCACCTGCTGCACCACCAAATAATACTTCTGTTGTTTTTTTATCAAATAAGTATTCTATTGCTTGTCCTTGTGTATGAGTAAATTCAGTATCAATATTCAACCCCTTTGATATTTACATTAATTTTAATTGGTTCATCTCCTGATGTAAGATCTACTTCATTTCTTTCTATGTACCCTCTTTTCTTTCCCTTAGTCTTTAAAAAGAATATAGTAGCTGAAGTATTACCATCTCCTATCTGCTTGTGTAATTGACTTTCTCCAAAGTCTAATGCTATGTTCTCAATATCTTTGACTGCCTTTGCAAATTCTTCATCTTCATTTAACCACTTGTAATATGTTGATCTTGGTACATCTGCTTGTTTACAAGCTACAGTAACAACACCTAAAGATTTTTCTAATGCTGCTATTATTGATTCCTTTTTTATGTGTCTATCTTTGTTCATTGTTTTTTATATTTTTCATTTAATATAACAGGGATTGCATTGTTCCAACTAACTCTGTGGTGTAGTCTTGATCTTTCAGTATTTAGCATACCTACCTTTACAGATGAAGGACAAAACATTACTGAATAAAAAGACTTTACATAAGTTCCTTGATCTAAATATATATCTGTTAATCCACCATCATTACTTTGTGTATCTGTTTGCTTTAAAGAAACATTAGGTATAGTTAAAAACAAATCTCCTGTACTTCCAAGTAATGTGTAAGCATTAACATCTTCATTTATTCTACCCATAAATTTAAATGGTCTTTCTGTGCTACAAAAAAAGCTATTCATACATTTTCTTTTAAGCTTTAATTCTTTTGCCCAACCACTATGTTGTCCACCTATCCAATCTCCATTTTGAGATAGTGCTATAGTCTTTGCAGGAATTGATTTATAGTATTTTAATATTGCTTTAAATATATCATCTACTTTATTTATATACCCTCTACCTTTATTGTAAGATAATTCATCATTAAATCTATAACTAAAGTCTGTGTAGTCATCATCTAATACTAAAAAGTATGTTATACCTAATTTCTTTGCAATATCATAACAAGAATTTCTAGCATATACCACAACTCTTTCATCATCAAAATTATCTCCAATATCAAATTTATCTTTATAATCTTTTTTAGAAAATACTATTACTTGATCTTTATATTTTTCTTTATAATCTTTAACTTGTTTATCATCATTTGAACAGATTAAATATATCTTTCCTGTATATCCAAATCTTTTTAAGGTTTTATATGTCTTAACATTATTTGCTCTACCATAAGTTAAAATAAATACTGCAAAATCTTTATCTATCATAATATACCATTCTTTTTATATGCTGCAGCTATTTCTTTTGTCAGTTTTACATATCCATTTTCTATTGCTTTATCAAAGTCTATAATAACTAAAGCAGAATCTTCCATAAGTTTTTGAATCTCTTTACTTGAATGTGCATAAAAATCAGCTATTTTACTATAATCATATACTGTATGTCTCAATGCACAATGACTTAAAAATAATGTTTCTTCTTCACTTAATTTAGCTTGTTTAATTTTATGTATGAGTTCATCTGCTTTATCTGTATTAAACAAATCTTCTAATTCAGGTTTTTTATTTTTAGGTTCATAAGTTGGTGCTACTATTTTTCTAGTATATGTTTCATCTTCTTCTTCTATTACATCATCTTGATTTTCCCATACATCTAAACCCCATTCAGCAAGTTGAACACTATCCCACTCATTAGCTAACATATCCCATTCCCATTCTCCAAACCCTACATTATCTTTTACTATAAACTCTTGCTTTTGTGCATCAGTTAAACCTTTAGCAATAGTAACAGGAACTTCTTTTAGTCCTGCATCTATACAAGCTTTATATCTCATATTACCACCTAAAATAGTCATATCTTCAGCAACTACTATAGGTCTAAGATCTAACATTTCAGGAAATTCTTTAATAGACTTAATAAGCTTTTTAAACTTTTTATCTTTTATAATTCTTGGATTAGCTTGATTTGGTTTTAACTTATTGATTTCTAGTTTCATAGTATATAATAGAATTTATTGTTATTTATTTTAATCTGTCTTTAACTCCACCCCATAGTTTATCTTTTCTGTTAGATAAAGTAGGTTCAGTTCTTTTAAGTGAAGGAAAACCACCAAATGCCTTTTCTACTTCTTGCATATATTCTCCACACTCAGGACATTCAGTACCAAGATTAACCACCTTACCATCTATAACCTTCATCGTTACTTTGCTTAGTTCTTTTTGTATTTTACATTTGTTGCATTGATATTTTAACATAGACTTATTTTTAAAATAAAGGAGAGCATAAAAAACATTTAATCAATTATTGTGGCAATATGCCTACTCTCCTTTAAATATGACTTATTCTAACTTTCTTTTTTTTCTCTAAATTTTTTAATTCATTTTGTAAATGATCTATAGCTTTTTGCAAACACTCATTAGGTCTATTATGTTTTCTATCACTTCTTAAAATGTAAGTAAGTGCAGTAGCACAATTATAATTTAATTGATAGTCCTCAATTATATCAAATGCTTTATATCCATACACTTTTCCTGTATAATAATTTGGTGTTTTATCTTCTGTATTTTTCATATATTATTTTAATTCCTTTAAAAGTATCATTTAAACAAGTTCCACAACTTGTATTAGTTTTATAATTTGTTCCATATATAGTGTTGTAAAGAGTAATCATTCTCTTTTTTACTGCTTGATTTTTAGCTATTCCTGTTTTTATATCTTTCCATATTAGTAATACTTCTTCTATCAATTCTTCAGGTATTCCTTCAGGTTGTTCTAGTTCCTTAGTCTTTAACCAATACTTCTGTGGGCATTCCATTAAACTGATTCGTGCCTTGATAGACATAAAACACAAACAAATTTTACAACTTCCTGTAGGTCTAAAGTAATAATCACAACCTTTACAGATGTCAATTCTATCTTTGTAAACCTCATCACTTACAAAAAACTTATTCATTTTATTTTTTTAAAATAACTAACATACTATCGTGCATACCTGATTTATTTGTAACTAATTTTCCATAAGTATTTACACCTATAAATTTAATTCTTTTATAAAAAAATCTAATTTCTTTTTTATTAGGTAATATAAAGTGATGAAATAATTTTGTTGAAGTAGATACTGGTAAAAGTAAAACACATAATTTACCTTTTTTACTTTCTTCTATTGCTTTTTTTACAAATAAATCTTTTAATTTTCTTGAATAAGGTGGATTTATAAAATTTCTTTCTTTCCAATCAATTTCTAATCCATTCCATTTTTTTGTATCGTGTTGCAAAGGGCAAGGATCAAAATTAAAATTAAATTCTTTATTTAATTCATCATAAATATAATCAGGTGTAGCCCAATCATCAATATTATTAAGATTTCTATTTTTCATATTTTTAAATTAATCTTCTAGCAATTCTTTTAATTGTTCTCTTACTTTATCTATAGTTGTAAACAAACTGTTCCTGCTTATACCTGTTTTTTTAGCGAGACCACTTAGTGTATTACCCTCATAATAATAGAGTTTAAAAACATCTCTATCATACCAATAAAAATCATCTAATGCTTTGTCGATTTGCTCTAACTTTTGCCATTGCTGATATTCATCAGGATTTGGTATATTATATAAATGTTTTTTATTATTACCACCTGTTACTTCATAAGTTATATTGCTTGTAAAACTATCTAAATGAGTATAATACTTTTTATACTTATAATAATAAGGACTTCTAGGACTTGTAAAACTTCTTCTCAATACTACTGCGCCATAACTTATAATTCCTTTTTTATTATCTTTTTCGTAAATAGATTTAAGAGTATCAGGATTCATCTGCAAAAAATAAAGCATTAATTCGCCTACAGTTTCTTCAATCTCATTTATGTCCTGACTGTAGGTGTAAGACATCTTTATAAATGTTTCTCTGCATTCTCCTATAATTTTATAAATGTCATTCATTAGTAAACTCTATTTCTTTTAAATCTCTTACTAAGAGTTCTAAACTATTGTCTAATAAAAGTTTATAAGACTTTATAATTTCTGAATTGCTTTTAGTAGATATACCTGCAAAAAAACCATTTACCATTACAGAAGTATTTACAGGAATTATCATTAACCAATCATTCCAATTACCTGAAATTACAGTAACATCTTCCCCATAACTATTGTGATATTCAATAATTAGTTCTAGTACTTCTTTAAAATTTTGGTATTTTGTTTTAGTAGAAATTTCTTTTACAAAAGACAACATCAAGTTTAAATAGTCATTGACAATTATTTGATGCATAGTATTTGCAAAAATGGGTTTTGTCATAACCCAAATATAACAAAATATTTATTCTAGATTTTTTTCTTTTTTTAAGTTTTTAACAATCTCTTTATAATAACTTATCTTTTCTTCATAATCAGATCTTAACATTTTATAGGACTGCCTAGATAAAAACTGTAGTTCTTCTGCAGTACCTTCTCCATATTTAGCATCTAAGTTTTTACTATACTCATACTGCATTCCCTGTTCATACATATTACACTTAATACATTGTACTTGATTTAATTTATGGAATCTTGTAGCCATATGCCTTCTAGACATAAAATGACCACATTGCATACCATCTTTATAATTTTTAAATGCAGAACAAGTAAAGCATTTTACATAACCTGTATTTTTTTCTGCATTTCTAATTCTTATATATAAACTAAACCATTTATCTAATTCTTTTTTTAATTTACTAATGGTTTTTTTCATATCCTAGATCTTTTCTCCATTTATCTTGTAATAATCCTTTTCTTAAATTATACTTCTCTCCTCTGTATTCAGGACATTCCTCTTGTAACTTTGCTCTTGCTCTTTTTATACTAGGTGCTGATGTTAATTTTTTTGATGCATATAATATTAAAAAATCTTTATGCTCAAAATTTAATTTTTCTATTTCTTCAGCCCAAATATTAGCAGATAATCTTTCATCATCATCTTTTAAACTAGGGTATTTATTTAACCAATATATTACTTTATCTTTTGTTTTCATTTTAAAAGTTTTTGTGGTGGTTGATAATAAGGTACTTGTTCAGGTTTCTTTCCTAGTGTATGAACATCATAGTATGCAGAATCTATGGTTAACTTATGACTAATCAAGAATCTGTAAAATGTTCTAATATTTATATAAGGATCAAATTCACTAAACCTTACGCCTATTTTAAAAGCATCTTGCACTTGATTAAAAGTCAGTCTTTTAAATCTGTTTTCTTTCTGTAAATCTTCTGCAAATATCTGTGCTAACGTAAAAATAGTATCAGCATCTGTTCTATGTCCAAGAGATACAGAAGTTATACCTATTAAATCTATCACCTTTTCAATTAATTCCTTTTTGTTTTCTTCTTGTAATGTCTTAATCATCTTTGCTTATACTATTAAAGTGTATAGCTGATTGATTATGATCTTCTTCTATTTCTGTTTTTTCTTGGTTAGAAATAGTACCACTAAGAAATCCAAATCCATAAGTTGCTAATGCTAATAGTATTGTTAGTATTGTTTCCATTTTATTTAATTTTAGTTTTAATTTTTTTGTAATCCTTCAGCACATATTTTGACATATCATTATTTATAAAGGTATTTCTATTGTAATTATATTCTTCATAGTTACTTGTAAATTTACCATTTATTTCAATTTTACCACTATATGCAAAATAATCATCTAGTTCTATTATATTTTTTCTATATATTTCTTTGCCTTTTCCCATTCTGATACCTGTGTTTTTATTTTACTTTTATTAGATTGATCTAAACTTCTTCTCTCCCAAGTTCTTATACTAGCTTTCCAATCTTTCATTTTATTTTTTCCTACAAACCAATTTTTAGATTCATAAAAATCAAAAAAAGATTCAGCATCTATATTATTATTTCTTTCTAAACAATAATCCTTAATTTCTAAAACATTAGGTTTTTTAAAAAATGCCTTTTTATTACTATATGTAATATTATTATTAGTATTAGTATTATTATCTGTTAACTTTTCTTTACAGGGTATGTTAACTAAAGTTATCACCCTTGTTAATATTTCTTTACTACCCTGTTTATATATATTAACACGTTTAATATAATTATTTTCTTCTAAAGATTTAAGCCATTTTTGAATTGATATTCTACTTACCTCATATAATTTACAAAAATAATCAGTTGATGCAGTACATTTACCATTCATATTACATAAAGCATTTATTTCTGCAAAAAGTAATTTAGCATTAGGTGTTAGATTTTTATTATATCTAACATCAGCAGTTAAGATAGCATAGTAGTTTGGTTTTTCTTTCATATAGTTTTTATTTCTAAAGTATAATTATAATCTTTGAAAACATCTTTTATTGTATTAATATTTTCAGAACAATAAAAATAATTAGTTTTTAATTTATAAACTATAGATCCACTTTTTATTATAATATATACTTGTGGTTTCTTTACATTCACATCTATACCTGATTTAACTAATAACATTCTAATCTTATCTTTTGATTCAAATTTTTTCTTTAATTTAATTATATCAAAGTAAATATTATAAACTTTATTAAATAGTTCTCTATATTTAGGATCAGAAGTATAGTACATACTATGACATTTTTCATAATGTAAAACAGATGTTCTATCTCTTTTAATTATTTTAGCTATAGTTGTAGGGTGTATATCTTCTATCATTCTACCAACAAGACTAGCTACCATTCTAGGTGTATGTACCATTTCTTTTCTAGTTTTTTCAGCTAGAGATCCTTTATCTAGTCCTACTATATTAGTAGTTAAATTACATATTTCTATAAATTTTTCTTTTTCTGTCATAATTAAAATGGTAAATCATCATTTACTTCTTCTATGCCTTCATCTCTATTTATAATATCAGTTACATTACAAGTATATCCATCTATGTTGTGAAAATACTTACCATTATATTCTCTTGATGATAAATTTATATTACAACTTATAATGTTTCCTATTTCATTTGCTTTTATCTTATTTACATTATCATTAAAAAAGCAAACTACAACCTTAGGATTGAACTTAGTATCTTGTTCAATTAAGATTGATTGCTTTTTCCATTCCTTACCTGCTTTAGAAACTCCTGTTTCCAAATCAAATACTTTTACTAATTTTCCTTCTATATTCATATCTATTTATTTATTTAATTTAACTTCTTTAATTACACTTCCACCATACATTGATGCAAATTCTATTGCTTGTTCCATATTTTTTGCATCTATATAAAATATTTCTCCGTGTTCTATACATTGAAAAGTTTTTTGTTTTTCTTCCATATTATTATTTATTATTTTTAAATTCTTCACTTTCATCTTCGCCAAATACTCCAAGTTCATAAAAACCTGTCAACTTTAATACTGCCCTTGACATAGCCCTTTTTTCAGCCATTTCCATAACGTACCAAGTGTTACAGTTACCATTTTTATAATCTCCTTTTAAAGCACTACCAAAGGTTTCTATTAAAGTATTTTTTTTATTTGCAATAGCTTTAACAACTGCAAAATCTTTTTCACATTTTATAACTTGAAAGTCCATAGTAATTTCTTCTTGTGCCTGTATTTTTTCAATACCACTTCTAGTTATTATTATGTAATGTTGATGTTTAAATACATCACTAGGTTCTAAATTGTACTTGTTGTACTTTTCTTTAATTAATTCTGTTTTCATTTTTGTTTTATATATTTAATTGTTTGTTTTTTTATGTATTTTATTTGCTCTCTGTCTATCCATTCTAAAAAGTTAAAAGCATCAAACACTATTGTAAAATCCTCTCCCATTTCATCTTGCCCTCTTAAATACAATTCATTGTCTGCACATTGAAAAGTATTTATATCATTCATTCTTTTGTAAATCATATTGCTAGATGTTTCTTCCTTATTTAATAATTGTTTTATCAATTTTAGTTTATTTATATCATCTTCAGTTAAATCTTCTGTTTTCATATTATCAATAGTTTTTTGTCATTAGCTTCATATTCTTTTATCATTTTATCTGTAAGATTCAAAGTATAAGATCCTGTGATATTATCTACTGTATCATCAGCACATCTTTGTCTTTCTGTTCCTATCATAATTACAGAGTTCCAATCTTTTTTAATATCTGCAAATTGTTTATTTAAATAAGAGTGAGTTCCTACTGCTGCAGAAGTGCCATTGAAGTAAACTAACTTAGCTTCAACCTTAGTATTATCATAAGTCAGTAATCTTTTTTGTCTTTCTATTTCGTGTTGCTTTTGCATTTCAACTAATTCTTCAGCAGTTAATGGGGTGGGTGTAGGTATTCTATCCATTATATTCTATCTAGTAAAGCACCTAACATTAATAAACCAACAGAACCAATACCTACAATTAAAAACCATACAATAAAATTTATTACATCTTTAATTAATATTTTTGTTTTTACTGTATAATTTGCTTTGTCTTGTTTTTCAAAAAACTTTTTAGTTTCTATTTCATTTAATAAAAATTCTTGTTTATTAAATTTATGTGTTACTATATTCATTTTCATAATTGTTTTTTTAAATTCTTTACAAATATATAATAAATATTTTAATTAACTATTATATTAACATAATAATTATTTAACTTATTAACAATTTAGATTTAAGAAATACCTAACTTATTGACTATAAGGGCATTAAAAGGTTTAATGGAGTTTGCCCATTATTAAGAATAACTGCACAACCTACAGCAGGTCGTTTTCCATATTTAGCGTAAGCCATAGCGTAGGACTTGTGATTAATACCACAACCTATTTGAGTTCCATAAACTCTAAAATTCTTTCCGACATAGTGTTCTGTATACGATTGAGTATGTAAATGTCCTTGAACAGTATTCATCATATCTGCTCTACATTTAGTTCTAGCAGTACCACCTTCTCCGTGTATATACTGAACATTATTTAATTCATATCTTTCTACAAATTCCCAATTAGGAACTTCTAATACTTCTTTATAAGACTTGATCCACTTACTAGGTATTGCACTTGTTTGTGCCTTTCTCATTATAATTCTGTCGTGATTACCAATTATTACTGTTGCTATTGGAAAAGCTTTGTACCACCTAGAGATTCTCTTAATAGCTAATTCTAGCTCATCTAAGCCACCTAAACCATCTGCTGAGGACTCGTGATAGCTAGAGTAGTGATTGTCGATTATATCGCCTATAAAGACTACTTCTGTGCAATTATAGACATCATATTGTTCTTTACACCAATCAAGATAAGAATCCAAACAGAAAGGTTCGTGCAAGTCCCCTATTACTAATACATTACTTTTTTCTTGCTCTCTTAGTTTCTGTAGGATCTTTATCTCATTAGGTTTTAATCTATATCTATTACTTCTTTCCACTATCGGCTAAACCTTGTGCGCCTGTTAAACCAACTAAAGCCCAAAACATTTCACTAACGTGTACTTCTTCTACGTCTAAACTTCTAGCTATAAAAGGCACGATTATAGCTGCTATAGTGTACCATACTTTCTTTGACTTTAAAATCGTTAAAATTAAATAGTTCTTCATTTTTATTATTTTTAATTAATTAATATGTCCAAATGACATTATTATCCTTACTTCTATCGTTATCTACGTGAATAAATCCTCTATCAAAAGATATACCTAGTCTGTTAAAACCTACTTCTAACAAAGCATTTATTATCAAAAATCTATCCCTAGAACTTTTAGGTAAATAGATGTCTGCTGCTAAACCAAAAAGGTGACTAGATCCTACTCTACCACCTGCAACATTTAGATTGTGTTCTATAGTCCTGTAACCACTTAGTATTTTAAATGGTACTCCTGCCCTATCTCTAGCTTGATCTAAGAGTTTTAAAAATACTTTATCCATTTTTTGTCCACTACCTTTTAAATCAGGACTATCAAATTCAGATATTTTAAAATGTTTCAAAATTTATATATTAAATACTGCAAAGATTTTTACCCCTTTTAGATTGTTTATCAAAACTTTAGTAGTTTTCTTTGCTTCTTCTACCTTTTGATAACGTGGGTTTGTGCTATTTAGCTTTCTTTTTTTCATTGTGCTTTTTCTTTTGACTATACCATTTGTCAATTGTGTAGGCTATAGAAATAACAAGTAAAACAATTTTTAATGCTAATTCTATATTACTGAATGTTGTTACACTTAGAACTGTTCCGTTTACTGCTGCTACTTCGAGTGTGTCCTGTACTGTTTTTTGTATTGGCATTTGTCAAATATGATTTTAATTTTGTTTTATTTACTTCTTTTACTTTATAATGTTTTTTCATTAATTATATGTAGTGTCTAAAAAATCTCTAATTGTTATTTTATTATCTTGTTTATCAGGTCTTTCAAGATTCATACCTTGATAATAAGCATTGGAATTTGGCGAAACATCACTTCCTGAATTTGTGGAGTACTCAGGATAAAGACTACTGTTATTGCATAAGTAATCTACTAGTCGTTCTGTGTAGAATTGTGCAGTATTACTAATCTCTGATCTAAGATCTTGTGCTTCTGCTCTACTTAATGGTAATGCATTTTCTGATGTCTTACTAACTACATTGTTGTTCTGTACCTTGTAACGTAAAAAAGGCAATACTTCATAGAATGCATAGTGAACTAACATATCAGATACATAATCATCTAATAAAAGCTTATAGTTTGCATTTGAAGGATCACTAATAGTACCCCCACTAATCATACCTTGTATTGCTACAAATAGATTAGTACCTAGCTTAGTTTCTACATATTTTTTTTGTGCGATTTTAACATAAGGAAGTAAAAAGTTTACATCTACATTCATATTGATTGCAGTTGAATCTTTTAGCTTATCTTCACTTATAAATAGTACATATCCTGCCATAATTTTTAGTTGTAATATCCGTTATTTTTCATTCTTTGTGGTGCTATTGCTACTAGCTTATCATTTCTCTCAGCAGTAAATCCTTCTGATCTAGCTTTAGTATAACTAATTACTTGATTATCATTAATCTTACTCTTAGCATTTCTTAAAGAAGTTTTAAAAATTCTTCTCAAAAAGAAATGGCGACATTGGGGACCGCCCTTGTATAAAAACACGTTATACGGTTCTCCTTCAGGATATGCATCTGTTGGGTGTCCAAATCCAAAATTTACTTTATTACTATCTACATTAACTAAATCCTCTTTACGATATAGTTTTTTAGCTTCAACCATTTTTTGACAAAATTCTCTGCTAGTACCTGATTTATTAGTCAAAAAGTTATCTGTAGCATATACATACCTTACTTTATAATAATCATTAAATGATTTATTAACTCCATCTTGACTACTTTTAGCATTAGGTCTAGCAGTTACAGTAGATGCTAAATCATATTTTTCATTTAACATATCATTCAACTCTTTTTCAAAATCAAAATCTAGATGTTCTCCATCAACTACTTCTTCATCTAACATTTCCCAACCTTCAGGTATATCTTCTCCAACTTGCTCTATCCAATTACATAAATCTGTCTTTTCAAGGTTTAGCATTTCTTCGTGTGATTCACAAGCCATATATACTGTCTTGCCTTCTAGATTATGCTCGTGATAACCACTACACCCAATCTTTTTTGCTTGTTCTTCTGCTTCAGCTATAGTGTCAAATACAGGTTTACCATCTATCATACCAACTTTAGCTAGATCTTCTTCTACTACTTCTTCCTGCTCTAAAGGTGCTAATCCAAGTTCTTCACGTATCTCATCTTGTGTCATTACACTTCTCATATCTTCAATAGTAAACTTAGAAGTAATTGGTTTTAGCTGAACAAATGAAACAGGCAAGTCCATATTATTTATCTTAAATATCTTTGATAAAACTTTTATAATATGTGTTTGAAATGGTTTTACTACGGAATTTAAATAAAAGTCGGCAGCATTCATTAACTCATCAGCATTGTTTCCAAGTCCTGTGTCGGACTTAATACCGCATAATATTGGAGATGTAACACGATGTCCTGTTAAAATATTTTGAACCAATAATTCTTGTAAAGCCAAATACTGTTTATCGGCGTTACTTACTGATATAGGAAATATCTCAGGAGTTCTAGTTTTATCGTCACTAAACGTTAGCACAAATTTGCCTGAATTACTTGCTGATGTAAATTTTTCTGTAAGACTTCTTTCAATAGCTAATCTTTCCTCTTGTGTCGGTACTCCGTTCGAAAAATTAATCATATAACTGCCTGAAAATCCATTACTTATGTTGTTTAAGTGAAACTCTGCTACTCGTTGATCAACTAATGCCCAATTATTTGCAGCTATGTAATCAGGAGTATGATATATGTCCATATTAGGACTATACAATCCACTATAAAGTAACTGACTAGGACTTGTTCTGTCATTCATATTAAATGCAGCAATTTTTGTAGGTCTGTTTTGTCTAGTATTACTCCAATCTGCTGATACATAATAAGTATCTACAACTCCCATAGCATTGGGTTTAGCTGCTCGTACTCTTTCTACAGGAACGTGATACAGTTCTACAATTTCCGTTTTTGCCTTATTCCATATTAAGTGTAAAGCGAATGCACCTTGTAGCTTAAAGTCAAAACTAATTTTTTTAATTACTTCGTGTAAAGTTTCTTTACCATTAGCGTGATAGAAAAAGTTTTTTAATTTAACTAATCTATCTAAGTTATCTCTTTGTTCTTCTTCTTCATCATCTATTACTATATCATCTCCTGCAATCATTTCTGCAGTAGAATTTATAATCGCAGCGTGTGTACTAGAATTGTAGTAAAGATCTATAAGAAATTGTGGATATAGGTTTCGCCATTCCTCTGTTCCGTACTCTATATAATCTTTACCCCTAATTTCTTCAATAATCGGAGAAGTCGCACTTGATAAATCTACACTTAGTATATTTTCCATAATTTATTTTATTCTTGCTCAGGTGTCCAAGCATCTGTTCTTACTATTGCTAATATCTCCTCGTGAGTATATTGGTCTAAGCCCTCTAAAAAAGTAGGAGTTTCGCCCATAAATTTAGCAATAAATAATGTACCATCTAAAGACTTTCTTACAGTTGCAGGACTATCCTCTACGATTTGTGAAAAGTCGCATACAGGGTTTCCCTCTGCATCTACTTCAGTCAATAAACTTGTGTTTGGTGTTGTATATATCATAATTTTAATTGTTTGGAGTGTCCTCTATAATATCAGAAGCACTCATATTTGTCATTGTTCCGTAATTATTTTCTGTAAATAAATATATTGTTACAGGTAATCCTGTTGTCTTAGCATACGTTTCTGCTTGTGTTTGTTGTTCTACTTGTGCGCCAAATATATATATTCCACTTGTTCCATTTCCTGTGTAAGATTCCTGATATACAGATGTTGCAGATTGAACAGTATTAATAACAGAAGTATTCATATTACTTGTTGTAGTCATAGAACATCTATACCAACCATTAGAAATTTCTGTCATTGTTACATTTGCTGTAGAACCCCCAATATTTCCTATTACACCATTCAATAAATCAAAGTTTGCATAATGACCACCTGTGCTTGTAGATGCAATTTGTAAAACTCTTCCGTTATATTTAGCATAAACTGATAATGTATAAATATTAGATGCAAATGAGCTATTAGGGGGTTTTACAAGATGTACCCCTGTACTTGTATCTTCAATTAGACTGTAAGCAGTAGCAGTTCCATAAGGAGATATAAACCCACTTGTTACACTTGAACCTGTTTTTGTCCAATATGATTGACTAAAATCTTCACTATAAGTAATTAAGTTAGTAGTTGTTGATTTTCTTACTGCTGCTATACCATCTGACTTTATGTATGCAGTAGCTTGTGATTGTGCTTCTAACTGTGCACCCCATACATAAACTGAATTTGTATCATTAAGTATTCTTAATCTAAATCTTGGGCTATAAGCAGTATCTTTTAAAGTTGTTTGAACTCTTTGCCATTCTTGATTAGCAGTAAAAGTTACAGCATTTAAACCTGCAAAATCTATTTGACAATCAACATCAGATACTTGTGCAGATTTTACATAAACAGATTGTGTATATTCTGCACCACTACTACCCACTTGTTCTTCTAATCTAGCATCATCATCTGTTGCAGTCATTAAATCAGCAGTTTGTGTACCATTAGGTGCTATAGCTTGATTACTTGTTATAGTACATCTAGTTTTAGAATAAATACCTGAAGTAAAATCTTCGCTTTCTACTAAGATATTAGTAGTAGGTATATGTGCAAGATTAGGACTTGTTTGGTCTTGTATGATAGGATAACCATCTAATATACCATCTCCCATTCTATAGTAGTTTCTAATCTTTGTTAGTGGATATTGGTTAGTGATATTACCCTCTACCATATTGGTCATAGTTGCAGGATTGCCAAAATATTCTTTAATTGTAGGGTTATAAAAACTTATATTATCTTCACTATATACTCTTAATAAAGAATTAGTTTCAGAAGCATTAAAAGTTAAATATAAATAATTAACAGTACCTGCTTCAATTTGACCTAGACTACTTAATAATTGTACCCAAGATGAACCACCACTATTTTTTCTAATTTGAAAAGCAGTATTACTTAAACTAGATTCAAAACTTGCATCTACAATTGCTCTTACTACATAATTTTTCCCTACTTCTAGTGTTAATTCTTGAAATATATCTCCTGAAGAACCATCATTATTAGCTTTATTATTTGCTATAGTCCAACTTGCATCTTTATCCCAATTACTTTCAGAAGAAAAATTAGAATTTAAAACAACCTCACTACCAAGTGTAGGATTAGTTTGGTCATAGATAACAGGGTACTCATCATTAGTACCATCTCCCATCTTCCAATATCCTTGTAATCCTGTGTTTACTTCTTCTACTGTTACGTTGTCTATAGTAGCAGTTGTTGTTCCTTGATTTTGTATATATATATCAGTTTCAGCAGCAACTACACTTTCGCTATAAGTACCTGCACTAGTATATTGAACTGAAGAATTAAAAGGTTTTCTAATTTTTAAAGCACCCTCACTAATACTGTCTATAGTAAAAGTAACTTTATAAGTTTTACCAACAGTACAAATTCCTGCATTTAAATTATTACCTATAAACCCACTACCTGATGGTGCAGAAGTCAAAATAGCTTTACCACCTGATATAGTACAACCTGTACCTTCATACCAATTATCACCATTAGCAAAATCACTTTGTTGTACTATATTAGCATAAGGACTACCATTCTCAATATCACTTGATGTTTGGTTTGTCATTATTGCAGGGTTACCATTTACTTGTTTTACTGATACGTTGTCTATGCTACCTACAAAACCATTTGAAAAATCTTCTTGAAAATAAAGTATATTACCACTAGGTACTGTTATATAAAAAACATAAGACCCATCAGCACTTATATTACCTTGTCTTGTAGAACCACCTAGATTTATATCAATAGCACCTGAAATATAATTACTAACACTAAAAGTGGCTTTATATGTTTTGCCAGAAGAAACTACTCCTGACTGTGTTAAAAAGGTATTAGCATTACCTGTAAAGTTTGCAGAACCTCCTGATATAGTAATTCCTGTTCCTCTACTCCAAACTGCATCAGGGTCTGCACAAGCAAAGTCCCCACAACTAACTAACTCACTACCTAAAGTAGCATTTGTTTGGTCTGCAATTAAAGGATAAGAATCTAATGTACCACTACCCATTCTCCAATAACCTACTAAGTTAGATGAAGATTCATAAGCTGCTTGGTCTGTACTAAGATCAATAGGTAATCCGTGATTGTATAAAGAAGATACTTCATCAGCAGTTAGTTCTTTATCCCATAATCCTGCTTGTGATATTTGACCATCAAAATAATAACCACTACCTCCTAGTTTCCCAAATTTAACATCTGCATTAGAGTTTTGTGCAGTAGATTGTATATTTGGTGTTGTTGTTCCTGTTCCACTTAAAACACCATTTACATAACATTTAATTGCACCTCCACTTGAAGAGCCATCATAAGTATAAACAATATGTGCCCATTCACCTGCAACAGCATTGATTGAAGAATCAACAAATGTTGTGCCCCATAATCCCACATACCATCTAGATTGATTTACTGTTATAAAACAACTTTGCGCAGCAACATTACTAAGCCCAACCAACATTACCCCTTCAAAACTACTTCCTACTGTATCTGCCTTTGCCCAAGCTGATAAAGTCATAGCTTGTGAACCTGATAAAATATTATTTGCAGTAGCATAATCATCAGTACCATCAAAATCAACTTGCTTAGTATTAAATACTGTAGGATTACCTGATTGATAGTTGTTTCTATTTACAAGTAGATTAGTAGGCATACCTTGATTGTATAGTGATGCTACTTCTAATGCAGTAAGACCTCTATCGTATAAACCAAATTCAGTTATTTTACCATTCCAATATTCTGAACCACCTCGCCATCTACCTATATTAGCTTCGTTAGTTATTGAATTTAATGTACCTGACAAAGCAGCACTACCAACTTCAATACCATTTCTATATGCTTTTATAGTTGCACCATTATAAACCAAAGCAAGATGTACCCAAGTGTTTTGGTGTGCAGTATCAAAATAATCTGCATCAATTACATCTTGATAACCTGTACCACCTAAAATTTGTAATTTTAAACCTGTACCAATTTGATATATTTGAGATAAAGCACCTTGACCTGTAGAAAATATTTGATGATTACCTAAACTATCATCTGTCCATATCCAAGCTGACAAAGAGTAGGCAGTCGTAAAGCTATCAGGCAGAACACCTGCATCTAAATAATCATCTGTACCATCAAACTCCATACTCTTAGTAGAAGTGATTAGTGGATTAGCTGACTGATAAGCACCTGCATTAAGCATTAAGTTTGTAGCATCGTGCTTTAGTTCTTGTACTACTATGTTGTCTATAGTTAAACTTTTTGTAGCATAACCTGAACCTATTTCAAATTCTATTTCGTTACCACTACCTGCTACTAAAGATAATTCTTTGCTTCCTGTACCTGATACTAAAGCTGACCAACCACCACCATTTAATCTTATATAAACACCTAAACTATCAGTATCTACTAAATCTAATAAAACTTTATATGTTGCCCCACTATTTAGTCCTTGTATTTGTTCTAATTGTGCATATTGAGAACCACCTGCTGTGTATATTGCCTTAGTACCATCTGTAGACCACCCTGTACCAAAATCCCAATGCTGCCCTACTTCTTTGATTGATATGTTGTTAATAGTTACATCAACAACAGTTCCTTCCCTTATAAATCTTATAGAACCTTGGTCAGCAGTAAAATATTTTGTATGCGTTCCTACTGTACTAACCATTGATTCATTTACTGCAGCAGCCAACTTAATTGCACCATCATTACTTTCCGTAATCTCATAGGTCATTTTATATTGGCTACCTATTGTCAAAAGAGATGAGCCACTTGCTGTTAAAATTCCTGTATTTGGTGTGTTTTTAATATTAATACCTATAGGAGTAAAAAAGCAAGAATCGTTTAATGTCCAACCTTGCCCAACCTCTTTTACTGATATGTTGTCTACTAATACATTATCTCCTGAAGCTTTTCTTACTAATATTAACAAACCATCTGAACCATCAGCAGTTAAATAATAAGTATATTGCCCTGATTGTGTAATATAAGCTATTAAAGAGCTTCCTGAACCTGAAAATAAATTAACACCACCTGACAAAACCTCAATGTCAATATCTAGTTTATATTGTTTACCAATAATAAAAACATTTTGATTAGCACCTGAATACTCTCCCGATGTAGAATGAATATTTAATTTTCCGTTAGATATTGGAGCATTAGTTGTATTCCAAGCAGTTGTTCCTGTTGGAAAATCTCCATCAATAACTAACTCACTACCTTCTTGACTAAAATCTCCATTAGTTACTTCTTCGTTTCCAATCTGACTAAAGTTACCATTAGCTACTCTGTTTGGAGAGTAGTAAGTATTATACATACGAGTAATCTCATCTTGTGTGAGTTCTCTATCGTAAACTGCAAACTCATCTATCTGTCCTTCAAAACTATTACCACCTACTTGTCTGTCTGAACCTATTGTTAAAGACTCTGTATATGCTTCTAAACTACCACTTGATAATGTTGTATTTTTTGTTTGTAAAACTCCATCTATATAAAGTTTACTATCTGTTAAATTTGTGGCTAAATAAACTACATAATGATGCCATTCTCCATCTTCTTGTGCTGAACTGTCATTCCATTTTATCCAATAATTAGAACCTAAATAAAGCATTGGGTATAAATCATTAGAATTTAAGTGAAATGCACCTATATTATACCTTCCGTGTCCAAACACTCCAAAATTTTCAGTTGTTGTGCTTGACTTAATCCACATAGAATATGTACTGTTTTGTGCTACAGTATCTGCACCATCAGTAATAATCCTATCATCTACTCCATCAAAGTCAATAGAATACTTATTTACAAACCTATAGATAGGTTGTGTTGAAAGGGTTAGCTTGTTTGCTAATGCTAACATATATTAGTTTTTATAGCCGATTGCTAAACCTGAAGTCAGAGTTATAGCAGTCGTGTTACCAAATAAAGTCATTCCTGCAGGTATAGTAGTAACTA
>WLWE01000501.1_pt1 | contig 33143 bp, 25 predicted proteins | sample 6718301 | NCBI WGS metagenome assembly WLWE01 (sample SAMN12718691, study PRJNA515312) | sponge metagenome | isolation source: marine sponge | host: Mycale hentscheli | place: New Zealand: South Island, Marlborough, Capsize Point | collected 2003-05-01
ATCACAAACTGCAAGTTTTGGTACAGTCAAATCTGATACGTTCACATCACAAACAGGATCAACAAACCTGTCTCTGACTGGAAATAATATTATTGCTACAGCAGATTTAAGAATTGGTACTATTGATACTTCTCTATCTAATGACTTTGGTGTCAGAGCAAATGCTGACGGAGAAATTATTATCAACCACTCACCAACAAATGGTGGTCTAACTCTAAAATCTGGTGGTAACTCTACATTCACTGTTGATAATTTAGGAAGATTAAACGGTGTTGTTAAGTTTGTAACGTCTGACGGAAGTGCAGGTCAATCTCTACAAACTGATGGTTCTGGACAATTGGTTTGGGGCGAAGGTGGCGGAGCAAATGTCGAAGTAAGCGACAGTCCACCGTCTGGAGCCACCAGTGGAGATATGTGGTGGGAGAGTGATTCAGGTCGCTTGAAAGTCTACTATGATAATGGAGCTAATCCTGCAGCATGGGTTGATGCATCCCCCCCACTCAAAATTGATGCCCCTAATTCTGCTTTTGTAAACAATACAGGAAGTCTATCTGCAGACTCCCCCTCTGATCCTGTCTTTGAAGATACTAACGGTGTCTTTAATGCAACTATTCAAGTTAGTACATTCACTAAAAATAGAATTAGTGTTCTATTAGGATCTGTAACAGGATCTAATAATACTAATGGTACTATTATTCTACAAAGAGTTGTGGGAGCAACTACTACTGATATTTGTACAGTTAAGTGTCCTGATCCATCTGTAACTGGAATCATTCCAATTGCATTTGACTTCATCGATTTGCATGGATTAACTACTGGAGATAATGTCACTTATCAATTATCTCTAACACTGAATGTTTCTGGTACTAGAACTGTAGCAGAAACAAGTCAGTTATTTGTTACTGAAATTTGAAATAAATAACTAAACGGAGAGATCTTAAGCAATGGCAATCTTATTCCCAGATACCGCTGGACAACCCACAGACGGTTCATTCACACATACCGATGGTGGGTTAACCTGGATCTGGAATGGAACCAGCTGGAGATCCAGTGGCGGAACCCTGGATACATTCCAACTACCCACAGCAAGTACCACAGTATTGGGTGGTGTTAAGGTAGATGGTTCTACAGTTAACATTGATGCTAATGGTGTTATCACTGCCGCTGGTGGCGGTGGAGGTGGTGGCGGCGGAGGTACTAGTCTAGGAAGTAGGCAAACTTTTAATGCTTCCACTAGTGGTTCTCATTCCGATGGTACATCAGAAAATATTACTATTACTGCATACAAAGGATATGCATTATATAAAGTTGAAGTATCTCAACCAGCATGGGTAACTTTGTATGTTAGTTCTGCTACTAGAACTTCCGATGCTAGTAGAGTAATCACACAAGATCCTGCTCCTGGTAGTGGTGTAATTGCAGAAGTAATTACACAATCATCTGCTGAAACTGTATTGTTTACTCCAGCATTGATTGGATATAATGATGACGCCACTCCAAGTACAAACGTATACTTGAAAGTTGTAAATAAAAGTGGATCTACACAAGGTATCAACGTAGAGCTAACGGTAACACAACTAGAGGCATAAAATGGCGAAGGTATTATTGGATGTAATTCTTGTAGAAGGAACTGACAAGCAAGAATTCGTAGATAGTTTTAATGCCGAGACCGAAGCGGATTGGTGGAATATGCTGGGCAGTATGCCCAAGCTAATCGTCATGAATGTTGAAGAGGATTATGTAGAAACATTCCGTTCACATTCTAGTGTAGTTCAGGCAACAGAAATTCCAGAAGATTTTGAGGCTTCCGTTGCTCCATCAGTAGAGGAGATGACGAAGTGGTATACATCTAGTACAAGTTCTTCTTATAGATCTCCTACTGGCAATGGGGAAGACAACGCTCCTGTACAATTTCTTTATGACAGTAATCAAATCGTACCATTAGACAGTGGCGAAGAGGTTTTTACTGTAGGAAGAGATGATGATAGTTTCTCTACTGAAGGGGCATACACATATAAATCTAGATGGACTGGAAAGCACGTTGATATCGTTACTCTAGAATCTGGTAGTGGTGGAAATTGGGCAATTAATGCGGGTACACACGACCTCCATCCAGATTTTCAAAAATTATCTTCTGAAGATGACTCTCATGGAAGAGTAGATCCATATTGGTATCAGTGTCAAGCACACTCAAATATGAAGAATACCATCACAGTAAATGCTGCTGATGGGACTAGAAATACATATACTTTTACTGTAAGTTTTGGTGGAAGTGGAATTTATACTTTAGTTGGTAGTGATAGAAATGGTTCTATCAATGGAAGCAATCCACCCATTACTATCCAGGAAGGAGATATTTTAATCTTTAATGTAACTGCTTCTGGTCATCCATTTATGATTAGAGATGCTGACGGTGGCAGCAACATCACCGATGGTAGCGTAGATAACGCAGGTACTGATAATGGTACTGTTACTTGGACGACTAGAACATCATCTAGATTCATTCCAATGGATTGGCCTGATCTAGAAGCAGATGCTAATAACCAAGTTACAACCAACAATGGTGGTAACAGTGGATTAACAAATCATGGTATGGGTGTATTGAGTGCTGCTGGTGGAACTATTTGTGGATTTGCAAAGAAAGCAAATCTCTATGCAATGTATTTGGTATCTGGTGATAGTCCTACAGAGTGTATTCAAGCTGCTATTGATTGGCATAATGCAAAACCAAATAATCCAGAGACAGGTGTTCCTAATCCGACTATTCTAATTGCAGAATATCAATACCTACAGGATAGAAGAGTTGGGATTCCTATTGACAGTGTATCCCAAATTAATAAAGCAGATGCAACAACGGTAAGTAGACCAGTGGGTGGATGGGGATCAGATTTTTCTGAATTTGTAAAAGAAAACATTATACCCTTCAAAGTATATAATCCAACAACTACAGATTATTCTTGGATGGTTGTAATGCCATCACAATTTGATTATAGTTCTTTGAAGAGTGCATTAGACAGTGCTTGGAGTAATGGAATTGTTTGTATTAATGCAGCTGGTAACAACGGAGGAACTTTTAACAAAGAGAATAGTCAATCTGCTACAAGTATAGATGTTGATGCTGGTCCAAATTACTCTATTATCAACATTACTTATAATACTTCTAATTCGGAAAGCACATCCAGTACAACCACATGGTATCCATTTATATCATATGGTCCACATGGTGTAGAGAGTAATATTGATGTTGCTGCTGGTTATAACTCACAAGACTATCCTGGTTTGGATGGGTATTCAAACAGAGGACCAGGAATTGATATTGTAGGTCTTGGTGCTAACACATGGACTTCGTATCCTAGTACCACATATGGAACCTATAAGTGGGGAATGTTCTCGGGTACAAGTTGTGCTACACCAACTGTGGTGGGAAAGGCAGCACTAGTCATGGAAGAATACTTCTGGTATAACGATTCTTGGCCAACACCAGATCAAACTAAATCAATACTATTATCAAAAGCATCAAATAAATGTAGAGGTATATTATCGGGTGGTGTCGGATATAGTTGGTCGAATGTACCTAGTGCAGGCGGTGCATCTTTGTCAAATGAGATCTCTTTCGGTAACTGTAGTATTTCTAGTGGCAATAGTGGTAATGGTGGATATAAGTACACAGAACTAACTGGAACCACACACTTGAGAGCATACTTTGATCCACAAGATCAGGACAGTCATCCATTTGTACACAGAATCAAACACAATAGCAAAAGACCAGTTGCAGGTGGGATGTATCCAAGAGTGAATAGTGCTGTAGGTCGTCATCGTATGGACCTACCTGATATGACATAAATAAAAATACTTGTTATATTTTGATGGATAATACACAATTGCGAGCTGAATTTGAAAAACAGTTTGCTGATTACGATCTTAAAATTAGGCGAGGTGAGGAAGAACTTGTCAAGTTGCGTGAATATCGCACTAAACTAGAAGGCGGGTTGGAAGCACTTAACATACTAGAAAAGGGTACAGATGGCAGCGATACCAGTCAACATACTGATTGATAAAGGAGCAGACTTTGCAGTCACCTTTTTCATCACTAATAAAGATGGAACCCCGCTAAACATGTCAGGGTATACTGGTTCTGCTGCGATGAAGAAAAGTTATTCTGCATCGACTTCAGTTCCATTTACTTTAGATTTTGTCAACAGAACTACAGGAGAAATTGCTCTCACATTAACAGATACTGAAACTCTAGCATTGGATCGTAGAAGATATGTCTATGACATTATTCTCACTGATCCTAATGATTATAAAACTAGAGTGATTATGGGCAATGCAGAAGTAAGTCCTGGAGTTTCCTGATGGCACAGTATAACGTCAGGGTTGGCAACAATGCATATCGTGTTGGTAAGCAATTACCAGCGCAGCATAAGCTTGACGTAAACTACCAGATTCCGTCGAAGTCAGTACAAAATTCTAATCTTCTGATTGAATCACTGGCATCCCAATTTGATGGAACACAGGATACATTCAATCTAATCGTCAATGGAGAAGCATATACTCCATTAAACGAAGAACAAATTATGATATCTGTTGGTGACATTGTGTTATCACCAGGGGTTGATTACATTGTATCTAATGATCAGATTGTTTTCAGCACACCACCATCTGCAGGTGTACCGTTCTTTGGAGTGGCATATGCTACTACTGCAGATCTAACCAGAACACTTAATTATGTCATAGACAGTGGTTCCTTTCCTATGGGGAATGGTCCTAAAGGAACCATGACAGTTGACGTTACTGGAATCATTGAGTCCTGGACTATCCTTGCTGATAGCGAAGGAAACATTGAAGTTGATATTGAAAAATGTAGTTTTTCTGACTTCCCCAATTTTCAATCTATTTGTGGTACTGAACGTCCCACATTAGGAATCATAAATAATAGCACGGCTAGAAAAAATAAAGATGACAGCCTGTCTACCTGGAACACTACCGTGAATGCAGGAGATATTTTTCAATTCAAAGTGAATTATTCGATCAACATCTCACGATGCATGGTCTCATTGAAATTGAAACTATAAATAGTATACGATATAAATAACAATAAATCGAGAGATAAACACGGAGAGTTTACATGGCACTGCTAGTAACCGACAACGGTGAAATTGATTCTCTACGTAATCTACTGAATTACAATCAGGAGATTCCTAGAAACTTAATTCTGAAGTTGTTCACGACAAATACATATCCAGCTGAAAGCGACACGCCTTCACAAACAAGATATTACGAGCCCTACACCAACAACAATACGTTGGGATATGGTTCTGGACCCACCACAGGGTATCACCAAGTTGAAAATAATAGAACTGATCAGGATTATTCTAACCAGTATGGAATTCTGCTGAACGGAACTCGTTGGACAATCGAGACCCTACAAGCTGCTGCAGTTGCTGCTGTCGCTGGCGCTGGTACTACCGATGAGTACACAGTCACCGTTGCTTCAAATACTGGTATTAAAAAAGGCGACTACGTAACTGGCGGCGACGTTGGTACTGGTGCATATGTCGTTGATATCGACGGTCTAACTCTCCTCTTGAGTGTCAAGAACACAGGTACATTCTCCAACCAAAACCTAGACTTCGGTGCTGGCAGAACGACCGCTTCTTATCCAGAGCAAACCTTCACGTTTGATGGTGCTGCTGGTGACGTTTATGGTTACATGCTTGTTCGTGCTAACAACATGCCCACTACCATTCACGGTGTTCTCGATGCAGGCACTGCAGCCGCTGGAACAACTATCAGTAAGACTGGTATCCGTGGTACTATCGGCAATGACTATTTCGTTCTTGCTGCTGTTTCTAACACCACTACCATCAGTGGTACTTCTGGTGAGTTCTCCGTAACTGTTGGTTCTACCGCAGGTCTTGCAGTTGGTCAGAGACTAACTGGTACTGGTATTGCTCAAGGTGCAAGAATTGCTGGTATCGCAGGAACCACTGTTTATCTAGACAAGGCACTCACTGCTGCTGCTTCTGGTAACGGTGTATTCCAGGCAGAAGTCGGTGAAGATCTAACTGTCGGTATGACAGTTTCACAGACTGGTACTGCTGGTGTTATCGGCGGTGCTCCTAATGGCATCGATGCTGCAACTATCATCACTGGTATCGATCACCAGGTATACGTTGATGGTTCTTTGACAGATGGAACAGTTACTGTTTATCTAAACAACGCACTGATTGACAACATTCAGCCGTCTAACAGCAATGACGAAGTTGAATTTGACTTCAGTAAGGTAACTGCAACTGGTCACGGTCTCGTCAAAGGCGATGCCGTCTACATTGACCAGGGTACTGGTAACAGCACTACAACTGCTAGCACCTACACCGTATTCGATGTAATTGATGCTAACACCTTTACCACAACCAAGGCACTAAACGGCACTGGTTCACTAACTCTTTACAGCGCAATCTTCTTCGCTGAAAGATTCACGAATGGTCCATACGCGATTCAAAATGCTGGTGACCAAATCAAAGTCACCCTGAACGTCAGCCTCGACTGATATACTCAAATTGAGTTCTACATTATGGGGGGATTGCTTCACTGGCGATCCCCCTATTTTTTTAACTTGGCTGTAGTTTATGGTATTCTCCTACGCTGGTACTGGAAGAATGCCCCAGTTTGTTGCTTACGAAGCACTGGGGGTAATTTCTTACAGCTATACAGCGTCGGTACTAAACGAGTTTATTAAATTAGATTTTGGTTCAATAGGTCTAGCATACTGGGTAATTGCAGACCATGCAAACAAAATCATTCAAGACTATAAAGATGATCAAATAATCAACCTGACAGAAGACGGCGGAGTCGTCAGTCAATTTGATTATGGTAGCATTTTAGAAGTAGAGGCAGTAGCACAAGACGATTGGGGTCTTGTTACCGATACTTCAAACATCGAGACGATGGGAAGAACACACTTCCATTCTCTCACTACATGGTCTGTTATCAAAACCTGGATTGGTTCTGGTACAGTCTTCGAGTTCGGCGGATCCAGATACAGACTGGATGCTCCATACATCGTTTCTGGAACACTGCGCGTTGCTGGCAATGCCAACGCTCATTATGTACCTGCGATTGCTACGGAGGGACTACTACCCCTTCGTAGTGACACTAAAATTGCGTATGCTCCTAACTGGAATGTATTCGGCACCCTGTTCAGCGGTAGCTTTGCTGGTGAGGCTGTTGTTAAGACATCTCCAGAAGATCGCAAGACACTATTCAACGTCCATGGTGATGCTGGTATCAGCTTCAGACCCAACTGGGTTGGTTCTGGTGTGCTGTTTAATATCAGTACAACCACCTTCAAACAGACATATGATTATGTCGGTGAAGGAACTCTATTCAGTGTTTCTTCCACAGAAGAAGCAGTCGTCTGGGATTACAACAATTCCAGCATTGATTACTTTACGTATGAGAACTTTGGATCGGTTAGCGAAGCACCGATCAATTCTATTACGATCCAATCGATTGCTAATGAGACAATCGAAAGTCGTGCAAACGAAAGGATTATTGATCTAATTGTTCCTGGGTCTAGTGTTGGTGCATTCCTAGACTTCGGTACTATTCTTACTGACGGTGAGCAGACTCCATCTACTGTTGGACTTGACTGGGGCGAGATTCTCACTAACCAGACAGACTATCCATTCGGTCTATTCCCAATTGGTGGTACTGCCAAGCAAGTATTCACTCCCAACTTTATTGGTTCAGGTGTCCTGTTCTCGTTTGGAGAAGGTATTGGTAGAACCAAACCAAGATGGATTGCCTATGTTCAGATTGGAATCTCTGGTGTTGCGAAGACAAACTTCAGTCTTCTTCACAAGGGTTCAGGTAATCTATTCAGCTTCAACAACGGCGAAGATCGCAGAGCATATGTATACAGCGGTTCAGGTGCCCTCTATGCCATCTCTGGTGCTTCCGAATCGGTTGGTGCCGACTATCCCGACTCTACGGCGTTGCTGCCTATTGCAGGCGCTGCTGGCGTTGCCTTTGCTCCCAACTGGATTGCCGAAGGTACAGTCAAAGCAGAAGGCACAGCAGTCGAGAGACAGACTGATCACTATCAAGGTTCTGGAACTCTATTCAACTTCGAGACTGCTAACGAGGCAGTTGCATATCACTATAGCAGCACATCCAATGCGATATTCAACTATCGCAATTATGGATCGGTCGCTGATACACCGATCAATTCTATTACGATCCAGTCTATTGCTAATGAGACTATTGAGAGTCGTAAAGACGAACGAATTATTGATCTAATTGTTGCTGGATCTAGTGTCGGTCAGTTCCTAGATTCTGGTTTCATTCTTCTCAATGGCGAGGATTCTCCAGAAACTATCAGAGAAGATTATGGTTCCATTATGGAATCTATTTCCCGTTATGCAATGGGAGACTTCTTGTTTGAGGGCGAAGCAGATCTTGCTAGAACACGCACTCACATCGGAACTGGTAGTCTATTTGCATTCGTTGAAGGTCGTGGTAGAACCAAACCAAGATGGATTGCCAATATCCAAATTGAAGTTAGTGGTAAAGGTGATACACCTCGTGCAAGAAGCTTTGTTGGAGAAGGCGTACTATTCAACCTCAACAATGCAGAAGATAGGAGAGCATATGCATACAGCGGTTCTGGTGCCCTCTATGCCATCTCTGGTGCTTCTGAATCGGTTGGTGCTGACTATCCCGACTCCACAGCGTTACTACCCCTTACAGGCGCTGCTAGGGTCAGCTTCACGCCTAACTGGAATGGCAGTGGTATTGCCACTCTCACGGGTGCATTGGTTGAAAGGCAGACCGATCATTACAAAGGATCTGGAACTCTATTCAACTTTGAGACTGCTGACGAGGCAGTTGCATATCATTACAGTAGTACATCCAATGATATCTTTGAATATCGTAACTACGGATCTGTTGCCGATACTCCAATTGAATCTATTACGATTCAATCTATTGCTAATGAAACCATTGAGAGTCGTAAGGACGACAGAATTATTGATCTAGTAGAAAGTGGTTCTACTTCTGGATCTTATCTGAATTATGGATTCATTCTTCTCGATGGCGAAGATGCTCCCGAGACTGTCAGGGAAGATTATGGTTCCATCATGGAATCCATCTCCCGCTACGCGATGGGAGACTTCCTGGTTGAAGGTGAAGCAGCAACAGTCAGAACACGTACTCATATTGGTTCTGGTGACATCAAGATTAATGTCGCCACTATCGTCAGCGTTCCACCCAAGTGGACTTCTGATATATTCGTCGATGTTACTGGCGAGGTTGTAGATAGCGTCACCAAGACATTCACTGGTTCTGGTGATCTATTCAACTTCGTATCCGCTGATGAGAGACGCGCCTTTGGATATCAATCCACTGGAACTCTATATGCAGTTAACGGTGCTGCTGAAGTCTTTGGTGCTAACCCACCAGATATTACAACAGATCTACAAGTCAGTGGATCTGCAGCTGTTGCATTCGTTCCTAACTGGAATGGATCTGGTAACGTATCCATCTTCGGTCAACTGGTCGAACGTGCAGCAGTCAATCCTCCTGCTCGTGGAAATCTGTTCGGATTCTCCAACGCTGACGATAGAAGAACATACAGCTATAACCAATCTTCTACCGATCTTTACGTTGATGTAGATTACGGATTTGTTGCTTCGCCTGTCATTGATTCTTGGGTCATTGCTAACCATGCATCCAAAGTCATTGAAGACTACAAGGATGACAAACTCTTTGATCTGGTCGAGAGTGGTGGTGGAGACTTCATTGATTATGGATTCATCGAGACTGCCAATCTCGCTGGTCTTCCTGGTGCAAACAATCTTCCAGATGCAACAGAAGATTATGGCACAATCATCGATCCTCAATACGAGAGATCGATCTACCCAATGGGTCACCTGTTCAAGTTCTCTGGACGTTCAGGTGGAGTCAAGGTTGTCATCAATCTGCGTCACATCGCAGTTCTCGACAAACCAACCCTCAAGATTGGTGGCGAAGCTTCAATACGACTTCCCAACGTCCACAGTGGAAGTGGCGTTCTATTCAGCACTGGTGGAGCAGCAGAATCTGCAACATTCAGCGAAATCAAGGACGGTCTATTCGAGTTTGTTGGATTCGCTGCAACCAGTTACACCCCCAATTTCAATGGTGGTGGCACCATCAGATTGGATGGTCGAGCATCTTCTGCAGTTGCATTCGCAGGATTCCAAGAGAACACTATTGTTCTACGTGGTATTGCTGGTCAGAAATACTTACCATCCTACGCTGGATCTGGATTTATCTCTACGTTGTCAGGAGCTGCAGAAGCAGTTACTGCAAGTCCAGACGATCTATTCGGTCTGTTTGACTTTGTTGGAACAGCAGCAGAGAAAGCAACCGCAGCATACGATGGATCTGGTTCACTGTTTGGACTATCTGGTGCAGTCGAAGCAGTTGCTGTTGCAGAGGAGAAGAGAAATCTTATCAAGGTCAGCGGCAACGCTGCCGAGAGATTCATCCCGAACTTCAATGGTTCTGGTTCTATCTCTACATTGTCTGGTGCTGCCGAGTCTGCCACAGCAAGTCCAGATCCATTCTTTACTCTGTTCGACTTCACTGGTCGTGGATCAGTCAGGGCAACAATTGCATACTCTGGATTTGCTCTTCTTTCTGTATCTGGAACAACCGAACCAGAAATCCTCACGTTTGCAGAGCAACCATTTGGTACTGTTGCAGTATTCGGTCAGGGTGCAGAAAGATTTGTTCCCAACTACGTTGGTTCTGGTCGAATCGCAGCACTGTCTGGAGCAGCAGAATCTGCAACATTCAATCCTCTGGAAAGACAACTTCTGTTCTCCATGGGCGGAGTTGCAGGAGAAAGATTTGCTGCAGCACCTCAAGTCAAAGGAACAGAGATCAAGCTTCAGGGCGAGATTGCTACTCCTCTACGTACATTTGCAGAACAACCATTTGGTGTTGTTCCTGTCAGTGGTATTGCAGACGAAAGATTTGTCGATGTATATGGTGGATTCGGTACTCTGTTCTCTGGAGGATTCACTTCAGAATCCATCACATTCAAGATTCCTCCAGTCAGAGAAGGAGACATTCTCTTCCGTGGATCTGCAGTCGAAGCAACTGGATTCAATCCTCCAGATATTACAACACATATTATTCTCTCTGGAGAAGGTGTTGTTCCTCTACGTACATTTGCAGAACAACCAACAGTTCGCATCGCTACTCGTGGCACAGCAGTCGAAAGACAAACCGATGCATATCTCGGAACTGGTGCTATCTTCTCCAATGGATTCACTTCCGAGTCTATTACCAAGAGACTTCCAGAGTTCACCGCTCATCTCAATGTTACTGGTCTTGCAGAAGAGAAAGCAACATTCAGAGAGATCTTCTTTGGTTCCCTCTTCAAGTTCAGAGGATCTGCAGGTCGCGCACTCCTCACGTTTGCAGAGCAACCACAGACTCTATCCAAGATTAGTGGTGTTGCTGCTACCACCAGAGCAAGAGACTTTATTGGCGATGGCAACATTGCAACTCTGTCTGGTGCTGCAGAAGCAGCTACCTTCAATCCTCTGGAAAGAGATCTGCTCTTCGATGTTACTGGCATCGCTGCAGAAAGAAGAACCAATGCGTTTGTTGGTACTGGTCAGATCAAAATCTACCCAGAAGCAGCAGATATCAGGTTCACCCCGAACTGGAATGTCGAAGGTGTCATTCCTGTCAGTGGTACTGCAGTCGAGCGTGTCGCAAGAGACGAGGTTGTACGTGTCCTCATCGGTACATTCTCTGGTGCTGCCGAAGCTGTTACGTTCAACCCACTGGAGAAAGATGCACTCTTCTCCTTCACTGGTCGTGCAACTATTGCTTCTGCAGTATCGGAAGTCAAGAGAGTCGAACTGGCACTATTTGCAGAACCAGTTACAGTTCATATTGTCGCTGTTCCTCCTGCAGGCGAAGGTACTGCAACCATCAGTGGTGCTGGCGTCGAAAGATCTGCAAGAGACTACATCGGTCAGATCCACATTGGTACATTCTCTGGTGCAGCAGAATCCTTTACTGTCAATCCTCTGGAGAGACAGCTTCTATTCTCTGCAACTGGTATTGCAACCTTACGTTCTACTCGTGCTTACGTTGGAACTGGTTCTCTATTCGCACTCAACGGTGCAGCAGAATCCAGAGCAGTCGCACCACCAGCAGAAGGTCTCTACGATATTGTTGGCGAAGCGAACATTGTCATCACCCTCTCTCATGTTGGCGAAGGCAACCTATTCAGTTTCGTCACAAGCGAAGAGAAAGTTGCATACGACTATACTGGAGAGCAAGTTCTCTTCACTCTTTCTGGAGAGGCAGTCGAAAGAATTGCCAATGCAGAAACTTTCTTTGGTTCTATCTTCTCGTTCTCTGGAGCAGCAGAAAGAGTTGCTTATGTACCAAGTCTGCTTGCAGATGTCAACATTGCTGGTCGTGCAGAAACTCCAAGATCCAGAGTATTTACTGGATCTGGAGATCTATATGCATTCGACAGTGCAGCAGAATCCAGAACAATTACTTACGAGAACGTCGCAATCTTCGACTTCCTCGGTCAAGTCAAACCTGCTATCACCAAGGCATATGTTGGCGAAGCAGAAATCAAAACTTCTGGCGAAGCAAGTGTTGCATTCGTCAGAGCACCTTACCCTGGTCTGGCAGAAGTTCAACTCTCGGGTATCGCAGACGAGAGAACAACTGCCAACCCACCAGAAGAAGGCACAGAAATTGCAACCGATGGCGAAGCGAAAGTTCTTCGCTCTTTCGGATACGAAGGATCAGGTCAAATCAAAGTCAATGTCGATACCATCATCGGCATTTCTCTACGTATCTTTGGTACTGGATCCATCAAGGTCAATGTCCAGAGCAGATACTTCCCACTACTCCAGCACAGACCAGACGTTCATATCCTTATCACTGGCAGCGCAGCAACTGTCAAGATTGATGTTGCGCCAGCTCGTACATACGGATGGATTATTTAATGATATAAATAACCTCGGTATCCTAAATTAATTTTAATGACTACCCAGGTACAATTTAGGCGTGGTACTACTGCCGAACATGCTCATTTTGCGGGAGCGCAGGGTGAGTTAACAATTGATACTGATAAAAATATGGCAGTTGTCCATGATGGGACAACTAATGGTGGATTTGATGTTTTTCGTGCAAGGTGGGAGTATTTAAATACAAGTGTTACACTCGGAACAAGTCTTCGATATCTCGTAGACACATCAGGAGGACCACTAAATCTAACCTTGCCTTTGTACAACAATCAATTGGTTCCTAAATCAGGAGACACGTTGGAGTTCATTGATATTAATTTTTCATGGGATACAAATAATGTAACAATCGTCGATCCAATTGGAAGACAATTCCAAAATACATTTGGAGTTATTTCCAGTCCTTTAGTATTTGACTTGAAAGGAGCGAGAGTGCAACTAATTTGGGACGGTAACTACTGGAGAGTAATTGTATGACAATGTTTATTAGCGACAGCTATCAACAACAAGGTGGTGGGGGGACATCTATATCTTCCAATAATTACACCCTAGGCAACGACTTCAGCATCCATGCTCTACGCAGGGATGATGATGGAATGCTACGTTACACCAAAATTAGAAGTATTGATGACGAGACAGGTGACTTCTTTCGTTTAGATGGAAGTTCCTATCTGGATATTGCAACTGGTGCATATGACTACGTAGAAGAAACTACAGAAGAGAAGTCATATTCAAATAATCCGCAAGATAAATACCAACAGTATAGATTTGATAGTCGTAAGATTAGCTATTTTGTTGATGATGACGGATACTTTGTAATTCGTTTCAATGAAAATTATGATTATTCCACCGAAGGACCCAAATAATAAGGCAGCATAAACATGGCAGATTTCAGATTAGGCAGACTTAAGTTTAATTGGAGGGGCGACTGGACCGTCGCAACTGCATACGTTATCGATGATATCGTAAAGTTTGGCGCAAACACCTATGTTTGTGTTTCCAACCATACGTCGGTATCAAACGAAGCGCAGTGGTATTCGGGCGATGGCGCTAGATGGCAAGTCCATACCGAAGGCATTTTCAATCGTGGAGATTGGGCTGATGCAACCTTCTACAAATTAAACGATATCGTAAAGTACGGTAACGATCAATACCGTGTAACCGTTGCCCACACCTCTAGCGGTACATTCGCTTCAGCAAATTTCATCTCTTATGTCAATGGACTTAAGTTTGAAGATTCCTGGGATGTTAACACCGAGTATCAATCTGGTGACATTGTAACCTTTGGTGGTTACTCTTATGTTGCCCTTGCTACTTCCACAGGTGCTGCACCAAACAACCTTGGCGCTAGTTGGGAAATTCTAACAACTGGTTTTAAAGTTGTAGGTACATGGAGCAATAGCACAGCATACAAACCTGGTGATGTTGTACTACTTGGTGGTAACTCATACGTTGCTAAAACAACTAATACAAACTCTACACCAGCATCTGGTTCTGCTGATTGGGACTTTGTTGTTGGTGGTTTCACCTGGAGAGGTGTTTGGAGTTCGACAGAAACATATCAGCCTGGTGATGCAATCTCCAGAGCATCTAACTCTTACATCTGTGTTGCCGAGTCTACTAACAATCCTCCAGAGACAGACGTTAATGGAGACTATTGGAACTCACTGACTCAAGGAGCTCAATCCAACGTCTTGACAGATGCTGGTGATGTTCTTTATATTTCGGGTTCTGGTGCTGCCAGACTACCTATTGGAGCCAGCGGTCAAGTTCTAACAGTTGATGCCAACGGTTATCCTGCTTGGGAAAAGAGTAATGCAACCGATCCTGTTTACTATGTTACTGTCAATGGCAGTGATCTAAACAGTGGCGAGAATATTACCAAGTCATTCGCTTCACTACGTTTCGCTTTAGATAACGTTACTGGTCCTGCAACTATTTACGTTAAGGCAGGTACGTATAACGAAACTCTACCAATGTTCGTTCCCGAGAATATCTCGATCATTGGTGATAACATGAGAACTACTGTTATCAAACCAAATGTTGGTTCAAATTCTTCTACACAGAAACTGACACTAGCTCAAGTTCCTGATGCTGCATTGAGAGTTATTGGTGAGACATGCACCAACGGTGCTGGTGATAAGACTGCACAAATCATCGATGTTAAAGATGGTGGCGGTACTATTGATATCATGCCTATTACTGGTGGTGATTGGACAACTTCAGATACCTATGAGGTTGGTGCTACTGATATCGTAGTCAATCAGGTTGCACCAATCCTTAACGAGAACTCAACGCTGTTCTATCTGTCCAACAAATCCATGCTTAAGGATTTGGTTATGGACGGCATGGCAGGATTCGTTCCTTCAGCATCCGATCCAAAGGATCTTAACACCGCAACTATTGAGGGTGTATTTGTAAGACTTAACCCTAACTCCCCAATCACCAAGTCTCCTTACGTTTCGCAGTGTTCTGCGTTCTCACAGACTGGTGTTGGTGCTATCGTTGATGGTAGTGTTCATAACAAGTATGACGGAACTGGAACTCCTTCCAACAAGTCAATCGTTTTTGACTCCTGGACTAACATCCACGAGAACGGTGGTGTTGCTTTCTGGATTACAAATAACGGCGCTGCTGAAATTGTATCCTGCTTCACTTACTACTGTCACGTTTCTTACTGCTCCACTAGAGGTGGTAGAATCAGATCTCTTGCAGGTAACTCTTCCTGGGGTACTTACGCTATTGTATCTTCTGGTTTCAACGAAAATGAAACTACCCTCGACGGATTTGTCGATGGTCTAGAACTGAACTATGATCTGACTACACTTTCTGTTGCTACATCTTTTGAGAAAGATGAGCAGATGGTCGGTGGTACGTCTGGTGCTGTTGGTGAAGTTACTAGCTTCCAACCTTCTGCAGACAAGATTCTATTCCGTCCTCTTAAAGGAACATTTGTTCAGAACGAAGTTGTTACTGGTCAAACATCTGGAGCAACTGCAACTCTAGTTAATAATTCCGACGCACAGAAAGGACAAAACGGATTTACCTTTGTTCTTGGTGGCATGACTGCTGCTCCAGATCCAGGTGGTTCGATTGAATATGTAACTGGTCCTGGTGGTGCTGGTGCTGATCAATTCACATATGTTGTTGCAAACTCTTCGTATGCTGCACCATCTGGTCGTGGCGAACTAACAGTAACTAGAGGACTTCTAGGTTCTGCTGCTGCAACTCATGACGGTTTGAGCACAATTACTAGGTATCAAACTGGTACTGCAACGTCTCTATCTGCACCTATTAGTAGTGCAGCAGATGTAACTATCCAAGTTTCTTCCATTACTGGTATTAACACTGGTGGTTATATCATTATCGGAAACGAAATGATGGAAGTTGTTGCTTTCCCAACTGCAACATCAGTTACTGTTGTTAGAGGAGTAGAAGGAACTTCTGCTTCTACGCATACATCTGGTGTAGTTGTTAGAGCACTTCAGATCAAGGTTCCTTCTCAAACTACAACTGCTAGAGATCTCACTGCTAGTGATACAATCATCCTGGTTGAGACTGCAACTGGTACTCTATCAGCAGATTATATCAAGATTGACAATGAGTTCATGCAGGTTTCTACATCTGAAACAATTACAACTGGTACTGTTACCATTGTTCTTGCAGAAACAAAACCAACACCATCCTACGATCGCCAACTAACTAGAGTTAGATATCTTTATTCACAAGTTAGACTAACTGGTCATGACTTCCTAGATATCGGTACTGGCAATAAGACACAAACTAACTGGCCTGGTCTGCCACTTTCGGCACCTGCACCTGGCAACGAAGTTACTGAAGATTTCCCAGGTCGTGTATTCTACGTTTCAACTGACCAAGATGGTAACTTTACCGTTGGTCGTTACTTTAAGGTTAACCAGTCAACTGGTAGCACAACCTTGAATGCATCTTCCTTCGATCTTTCTGGTCTATCATCCTTGAGACTCGGTTCTATCGGTGCTCAAATTGGTGAATCAATTGATGAATTCTCCAGCGACGTTACACTGTCCGCTAATAGTAACGCTAAAGTTCCTACACAGAAGGCAGTTAAGACTTACGTTGATACTAAAACGAAGACGAAAGGCTTCACTTTCTGGGCGGGAGCAATGTGATCCCCACTTTATAAATATTACAGATAAACTACGACATTCGGAACATTTAAGGAGTAATCAACATGGCTTCTGGCATCCTGGGGACACAAGCTTCCCTTTCAGCTAACACACTAACTACAGTTTACACAGTCCCTGCAGCAACTGTTGCATACGTAAACTTCAACATCGTCAACACCAACGCTACAGCTGTTAGCGTTCGTGTTGCTATTTCTGCTACTGGAACTCCAACTGGTGCAGAATACATTGAGTATAATGCAGAAATTGCAGGATACGGAATTCTGGAGAGAACTGGTATTGCGTTGCAATCAACCAAAAACCTCGTGGTACTTTCTGATACCGCGAACGTCAGCGTTTCGGCGTATGGCGTAGAAGAAGAGGCTTGATAAATAATCCAAAGGAGTTATAAGAACAATGGGACGCAACCTATCACAAGTTATCTCACAAAGATACACAGTAGCAGTTACAGCAAATCACAGTATTCTTCCAGGAGAAATTCTTCTGATTGATACTGTCGCTGGTACAGAACTTACACTCACTCTTCCTGCCAATCCATCTGCAGGTGATCGTGTCAATCTAATTGACGCCGCTGGTCAGTGTGGAACAACAAAAGCAGTTATCGCTAGAAATGGTAATAAAATTGCCAACCTGGCAGAAGACCTAGATTTTGACATTAAGAATGCATCACTTGAACTAATCTACACTGGATCTTCTTACGGTTGGTCGATCCTTTCTAACTAATACTAATAGGGAGGTATTGACAGATGTCTAGTTTAAGAGATCTACTGGATGTTGCCACAACAGATGGCATTCCAGTAGCAACGTATTACGGTCCACAAAACGCCCACCAATTGTGGTGGCGTGGAAAACACTGCTATGAATATGGTAGCGTTCATGATTATGCTCACCAACAAATTGTTTGGTGCGTTCCATCCTGCTGTGTCTGTAAGGTACAGTTTGAAGTTTGGGGCGGCGGTGGAGGCGGCGGCGGTTCATGCTGCTGTATGTCTGGAGTTAATGGATATTCTGGTCAATACAATAAGTTCACTCTTTGTGCAGCTGCACAAGGTGTAAACCAATTAGATAATTGTTGCTATTGCCTTTGTGCTGGTTCTATTACTTGTAGACACCCTGGCAACGGTGGTTTTGATGGTTGCAAATCATATGTTGTTGGGGCTGGTCTGGATAACTTCTGCGCTTGCGGTGGTTGTCACGGTTATTCTTGCTGCTTCGGTGGCGGTTCCTCTAGATGGGGTTGTCGTTTCAGAATGAACTGGCAGACAGGTCAACCACATTGCAGATGGCAGTGTGATAAGTCTGCTGATCAATACAGTGAGTCCCGCACCAATCGCGAGCGTGCTTGTGATCTTGGTCGCGAATACTGGGGTAATGTTGGATCATACAACCAGATGGACTGCCAAGACTGTGGTAACTGGTGTATGATGAAATACTCCTCACCACACGCTCCTTACCAAGATGGTAAGTTTGGTACATTCAACCACCAAAGACACAAGTGTATGGCTACTTGTGGCAGAGAACAAACATTATGGATTACTGGTAATAATGGTGGTATCTCTGGAGATTGCTTCAGAAACGGTCCTCCTGGTCACGGTGGATTCTCTTCCGACACATTTGGTGGCGGTTGCTGCTGCTCTTCTGAAGGCGCTGCAGGTCTAGTTAAAGTTACATGGTTCTGCAAGGTATAAACTAATGGCAAATTTACGAGGTCTCCTAGGAAAGGAATTCGATTCTACTGTTCTAGAAACTGCTGGTCAGTACGGCAGTTACGAAAAAGTTAGAGATGGTAAAGTTTATAACTTTGCACCTTACTGTAACTTAAATTGCGATAATAATTATCGTGGTTACTGTCAAGAGTTTTGGTGCGTACCATGTGGCACCACACAGATTACTTTTGAGATTTGGGGTGGCGGTGGATCTGGTGGCGGCGCTTGCTGTTGCCAACAGGGCATGCCTGGTGGATCTGGTGCTTACAGCAGAAAGACACTCCAGTATCCACAAATCCAAGGTGGTTGGTGCTTCTACTTGCAAGTAGGTTCACCCACTTGCTGCTCACAGTGTTGTGTAGGTATTCAAGGTTGTAAGTCTTACATCTGTGGCAAGAACAGCGAAGCACAAAGTGCTATTGGTAGTAACTTCTGTGCTGAAGGTGGTGTACCAGGAAAGACTTGCTGTTATGCATACTGGAATACTCAATTCAGATGCCAAGATAGAGTTTACTGGACAGGTTGTGGTGGATACGATCCTGCTACCGATGGTCCTAACGCCTATGGCGGTGATGAGAATATTAAAGGTCATCCAGGATTCTTCCGAACTTACAATACATCCAACAACTGTTGGGCGAAGCAGGGAATGGCTTATCCACCACGTCTATTCGATGGCGAAGGCGGACACCTAATCTCCAACGTCAAAGGAAATGCTTGTATCAATGAAGGTACTTTCTGTCAAGGAACTACTCCATGGGCATTTAACGCTAATTGCAATGCTACTCTACCTGGTGTAGGTGGTCCTGCTGCAACATCTTGTGGTGGCGGATGCTGTTACGGATATAGAGGACATGGTGGATTGATTAAAATCACTTATTGTTCTTGCTGGATGGGAGTAAATCGTGACTGTGCATACCACTTCTGTAACTAATATCTAAATAGCATATAACAAGGAAAAGTACCGATGCCTAACTCAAATTTACGCGATCTGCTCGGGATTGTAACAACTGACTCAATTAAAGGGTTAGCCGCAGCAGACGCAACAACTAAACTACCTGCATATCCTGGTAAAGGAATGTCAACGATGTACTTCACTGCACAGTGTGGTGCTACTTGCCAAGATTGGACTAGTAACTATAGTTACTATGACTATCCCGATTGGAAAGTTCCTGCTAATACCACCCAAATCATTTTTGAAATTTGGGGTGCTGGCGGCGGCGGTGGCGACGGTTGTTGCTGTAGTCGTGGCGTACCTGGTTCTTCTGGTGCTTATGCATATAAGATGCTAACTGGTTCTGATGTAGTTCCTGGATGCGCTTATGCACTAGAGATTGGTCAAGGTGGTAGATCAAGGCAGGGTCCTGCTTGTGGTCAAGAAGGTAGCAAAACATATGTTACTGGTTACGGTCTATCTAATTTCTGTGCAAACGGTGGTTATGGAGGTTGCTCTTGCTGTCAGATGTGCTGCTGCAACTGGGCTACTCTTTGTAATGTTTGCTGTAATGGTCCTTGTGCTTTGTATTATGGTGCTAGTGGCGGTGCATATGGCAACCCTGGTGCTGGTCAAGTCTGGTGTCACACAAATCAGTGCTGGAACAAGCAAATGATTCCTTATCCAGCTGGTCTAGTTAATGGTAAAGGTGGATGGTTGCCTGGTATTCAATGCGAAAGTTCTGGTTGCGGTTATTGTCTCCATCACTGGGCGGTAGCGCAGCTTGGTTGGGGTGGATCATTTAGTGAAAAGAACTATGTTCCTGGCACTGGCGGTCCTTCTGCGTGGACATGTGGTGGCGGTTGCTGCCGAGGTCAACACGGAAACCCTGGTATGATTCGTATTTCATACAAGCAATCCGAACGTGGATATGCTCTTTCATAGTTTATAAATAATACAGCAAAGAAAACCAAGGATTAAATAAGAGATTACTATCATGGCGAATATTTCAAAACCACTAACTTATAACTTGCCTGACGAGTATACCAAGCAGACTAGTGATCTTGGTCTCACAGGAAGTTTCACTTACAAAGGTCCAGAGTTTCTCTGGGTTTTTGTAGACGGCGCAACAGGTGCTCTTCTATCAGGTCAATCATTCATTCCTACTTCTAATCCAACTAGGGATGAAGAGCAAGCTAATGCCCGTGCAGGTCTAGACGAGAAGGCAGTTCTTCTGCGTCCTAATACAAACGGAACAGATCTTCTACTAGCAGCAATTCTACTCGGACAAGATACTGGCGAAGCATCTGGTTATCCACAGAAGGAATATGCATTCCCTGCTGGTCATGCAAGAGCGGGTGAAGTATACTACAAGCGTCCCGATCCCCAGCAACCAAATCATACTTACGCAGTAGACGAGATCATGTATGATCTCACCAATGATTCCTGGGTTACTCCTTTCCCTTGGTTCAAGCCTTGGATGACCGAAGCGGCTCATAAGGAAGCACATGATGGTGTTCTCGAAGGTGATAAGTTGTTCTTTGCTGAAATCAAAGGAAACATGACTCCTACTCAAATCACAGCAGCAGAGGCATACATCGCTGCAATGGAAAGTCTCTACACCGATTTTGCTGGTATTGAAGCATTCATGATTCCATTCCCTCCAAACCCAATGGCGGAATTGATTGAAGACTACGACTATAACGTAGATCCTGACAACCGTTTGGATGACACAAAAACTGACGGTGCTGTCTGATTAGTTTTGTGGTATAATGAGAGGGTCTTCGGACCCTCTTTTTTTATGCTTAAATATCCTGATCTACGTGATCACATATTCGTACACAAACTCATCCCAGATAATCTATGTGATAAATTAATTACAAGACTTGATAAAAGACCATGGAAAGATCATAAATGGTATGACGCTGGTCTTAAACAAGATATAGAAGAAGCAGATTTTCAAACTTTGAAAGATGATACTGCTTCTGGAAAAATATATCCTTTGATTCAAGATCTTTTAGAAGCATACCACAAGAAATACCATCAACCAGAAAATACAAATTCAGATTTATTCTGGTCTGTAGCTTCTAATATCAAGTTCAACAAATATACTGAAGGGGATAGCATCAAACCACATCACGATCATATTCATGATATGTTTCAAGGTGATCTACGTGGTATTCCTGTTACTAGTATTATTGGAGTTCTGAATGATAATTACGAAGGTGGCGAATTACTTTTTTGGAATGATCATAAAGTAGAATTAAAGAAAGGTGAGGTAGTTGCATTCCCATCAGTATTTTTATATCCACATCAGGTTACTACAGTAACCAAAGGAACAAGATACTCTTGGGTTGCATGGTGCGTTTAACCCCCCTGGAGACCTCACCTAAATAAAGTATATAAATCATTAGCAACTGATTATGAGACCTAAATCATTTTTTGTCAATGGTGGTGCTGGACGTGTGCTTTGTTCAATACCTGCATTTGAGAAATATCAAGAGGAACATCCCGATGAGGATTTCCTAATTATCTGCGAAGGAGGTACAGACTTCTTCAAAGGTCATCCAACACTTTACGGTAAAGTGTATGACCACTGGCACAAGAATATCTTTCGAGATAAACTTATTAGTACAGATGTTAAAACACCCGAACCATACAGAGTTTGGGAATACTATAACCAAAAATGTAATCTATCTCAAGCATTTGATATTGAGATCAACGGGAAAGGTGTAAGAGAACTACCTAAACCAACTATCAAGCTTTCTAAAGAAGAACAAGTAAATGGAAAGTTTATTGTTGCAGAAGTAAGACAAAAAACAAACAAGAAAAAGACAGTTGTTTTTCAACCTTTTGGTAGAGGAGTTCAAACTGTTGGAAATATCATTACTGATTCTTCTGGAAGAAGTTTTGAGTTTAATAATGTTGTCTCTATTATCAAACGTTTACAGAAGAAATATTCTGTAATCCTGATGTCAGAGTTTGGATTTGATTTTGAAAAAGAAGGATTGAGAGATACTGTTTCTTTTCCTGCTGGACAAAATGTTCCTCTACGAGGATGGGCTGGCATTATTAAAGAAGCAGATCTATTCCTAGGATGTGATTCCGTTGGTCAACACATTGCATATTCGGTAGGAACACCTGTAGTTGCTGTTATGGGATCTACTTATGGTGTCAATGTTTCATATCCAGACCACGAGAAAGTAGATGTTCTTGATATGGGTGAGGGATTGAGGTTGTATGATCCTATTCGTGTCTGTCCTGATGAAGAATCTGCAAGAGTAAATGATGGCATCATGGCAATGAATGATAAAGTTGAAGAAGTTATCATAAAGTCTGTTGACAAATTGATGAACAGGTATTACACCAAACCAGATATGGATATTGTTCTACCAGAATCTTATGGTGGTCCTCAAGAAGGATGTCCAACTTGTCCACCAGAAGCACCACGATCATCGCCAAAGCAGCAAGGCATGGGTCCAATTGAATTGGAAGCTGCATCAAATGGAGTAAAGATCCCCTCACTAGAACCTAGTAAGAAAGGATTTTCTCAAAATGTAAAAGTAAATTGAGGTTATAATGTCTGTTATTGTTTCGGTTGCCCGTGGTCACAACGGGAGTACAACCTTGTTAGTTGATGGCAAGGTAGTATTTTATTTGGAAGAGGAGAGACTGTCTCGCTTCAAGTATGACGGATCTCCTCTACTTGGTCTTCTAAAAGTATTTGATTATGTAGATCACATTGATCATCTAGTAATCTGTCACACCCACCGTCATGGTCCAGTTCTTGATTGGTCTGGCGAAGATGCATATCAGGGATGGGTGAGAAAACTAGCTAGGAAAAAATTCGAGTTTCAGACTCATGAGATCGATGTAATCCATCATGAGATGCATGCCGCATGTGGTTTCTATAACTCTGGTTTTGAAACGGCTGCTTGTGTAATTGCTGATGGTGCTGGTAGTTTCCTACAGATTGGAGAGATTGACGACACCTGCTATGAGTTTGAAACTATTTTCAATGCATCATATCCTGGTGATTTTGATACTGTCTATAAGCATGTAGGTACAAAACAATCAATTGGTATGTCGGAAGCAGAAGATAATATCTTCATTACCGAGTATCCTGGTCATACTAAAATGTATGAAGCAGTAACACAATATTGTGGATTCCCCGCCATTGAGGCAGGTAAGCTCATGGGTCTTGCTCCATACGGCAACCCCAATGAAGACCTACCATCATTCTTCAATGGCGAGTGGGGTAATCGAAATCTTATCGTCCCTACTTACCCCAATGCAGCAATGCTTAATGTTGCTCGTTATGACATTCTCAAAGAGGACGTTAAAAATCATGTTGAGGGTGAGTATACAGATGTTCAAAAAGATCTCGCTTACAAGATTCAGGAACAAACTTCCGATCGTATGGTTCAGTTAATTAAAAAAGCACATGAGTTAACTGGTGAAAAGAACATTGTAATTTGTGGCGGTTATGGTCTCAACTGCGTTGCGAACTACAAGTATTGGAAGGAGTTTCCTGATCTCAATATCTACTGTGAGCCTATCTCACATGACGGTGGTACTTCTATTGGTGGAGCCAAATATGTCTACAACAAGCTGAAGGAAACCGAAAAACCCAGTAAGCAAGAGTCTGTTTACTATGGTCCTCAATATGATCCTACTGGTTACATGGCAGACCTAGAAGGTTTGGAAGTTACCGACACTACATATGATGATGTTGCTAAACTAATTCGTGAAGGTACTATCGTAACCATCTATCAGGGTCGTTCTGAAGGAGGTCCACGAGCACTTGGCAACAGATCTATTCTGTTTGATCCTACTATCAAAGATGGTAAAGATCATGTTAATGCAGTCAAGCACCGTGAATGGTTCCGACCATTTGCTTGTTCCATTAAGAAAGAAGCAGTTCATGACTGGTTTGACCTAGCAGGTCGTGATGAGACACCTCACATGATGTATGCAGTCAAGTGTCATGATGGAGTGGAAGAAAAGATTCCTTCTGTTATCCACGTTGATAACACTTGCAGAATCCAGACAGTGACTCCAGAACAGAATGAACACTATTATAATCTCATTGATGCATTTGATAAGATTTCAGGTGTTCCTATTCTGTTCAACACTTCTTTTAATCTTGGTGGAGACCCTCTGGTCGAGACAATCGAAGATGCAGTCAACACTTTGAGTAAGAGTGATATTGAATGGATGTATCTTCCAGAAATTCAGAAACTTGTTCATGTACCAAACGAATGAAAATATCTTTCGTAAACGGATGTTTTGATGTGCTCCATCCTGGACACATCGAACTTCTAAAGTACGCTAGGTCTTTTGGAGACTATCTCATTGTTGCTATTGATTCCGATAGGAAGGTAGCAGAAATGAAAGGTCCCGAGAGACCTATTTTTTCGCAATTCGATAGACGGCTGATGCTAGATGCCATCAGATATGTTGATGTAGTTCATGTGTTTGATACCAGACAAGAACTAGAGGAGTTGCTGGAATCGATTAAACCTGATACAATGGTAGTCGGTTCCGACTGGAAAGGAAAAGAAGTAGTAGGTTCACACTATGCAAAATCAGTTCGGTTTTTTGATCGACAAGGAGAATACTCCACAACCCAAACAATTCAAGGTACTCCTTATCGGTGACACCTGTATCGATAATTATGTGTATGGTACAGTCACCAGGATCAGTCCTGAAGCGCCCGTACCAGTCATGGTTTATGATAGAGTAGAAAGTGCCAAAGGAATGGCGTATAACGTCAGAGAGAACCTGGTGTCCTTTGGGAACGATGTATACATGATGACTCATGAAGCACAAATTACCAAGACTCGATACGTAGACTCCAAGTCCAACCAGCAGATCATGCGGTTAGATGAGAACGATCAAGCTGAAGATTTTGGATGGGATCTACCAACAGAAAAATTTGATGTCATGGTCATCTCCGACTATAACAAAGGATTCCTTTCTGAAGAAAAAATTCAAGAACTGGTAGACTGGTTTAAGGGTCCTGTCTTTATCGATAGTAAGAAGACTCGATTACCCAAAGAGTGTTATATCAAGATTAACGATAGGGAGGCACAGAAGTTAGAAGGAGACTACCCCAATCTGATTGTGACTAAAGGATCACAGGGATGTACTTATGATGGTATGTCTTTTCCTGGTATTAATGTACCTGTATTTGATGTAGCAGGTGCTGGTGATACATTTCTAGCAGCACTAGTTCATTTTTATCTGCTTTTAGGAACTATTGATCGTGCTATTCCATATGCAAATAAAGCAGCAGCAATTGCCGTCACACACTTCGGCACCTATGTCCTATCCCAAAATGATGTAAATGAAATACGTTGTTGATATTGATAATACTATCTGCACACCAACTGTAGGTAGAAACTATGAAGATGCTCAACCTTGGCATACCAGAATTGATAAAATAAATAAGTTGTATGATGAAGGTCATACAATAGTATACTTCACTGCTAGAGGAATGGGTAGGTTTGATGGAGATCCTGATGCAGCCTGGAAAGCAGCTCAACTCTTAACAGACTTAACCAGAGAACAATTAAATACTTGGGGATGTAAGTATCATGATTTGATACTGGGAAAACCACACGCTGATTATTTTATTGACGACAAAGGAATTAATTCTAATGACTTCTTTTAAACACGTACCTAAAGGTTGGGGATATGAAAAGTGGATTGTCAATAATGACAAATACTGTGGAAAACTTTTATTCTTTGAACCAGGGAAGAAATGTTCTTGGCACTATCATCAGTTAAAAGAAGAAACATTCTACATTCACTCTGGTAAGATACAATTAGTATATGGATATGAGGATGATTTTGCTGATGCAGATACAGTAATATTAAAACCTGGAGACAAATTTGAAGTCCCCAGGTTATTGCGTCATCAGATGTTAGGTTTGGAAGAGACGGAAATGTATGAGTTCTCTACGACACACTTTGACTCCGATTCCTATCGAGTAGTGAAAGGTGACTGATGTATGTCTCAATTGAGATGAACTCTTTGTTCTCCCACTTAAAATTAGCAACAGTATTGTATTGATACTTGTCCTTCAAATGTTCGGGGAAGGGGATCTCTTTGATCTCCGCCCCGAATTTTTTTGCGATAATTTCTGCTACCTGTCTGAATGAATAACATCTACCAGATCCAAGATCATAGATGCCAGACTCTTCTCCATTGTTATCTACAATGTCGATGATATCATCTACCCATATAAAATCTCGGAACATCTTTTCAGATCCCTCAAAGATTTCAATCACACCATTCTCTACTGCTTGCTCTGTAAATTTACTGATTGGACTGCGTTGATTACCTTTGTGTTCTTCACCTAGACCATATACATTGAAGAATCTAAATCCTTGAATAAGCTCGAACCTATCAATATTTTCAGACACCCAAAGATCTACAGCAACCTTTGACTTTGCATACAGGTTGAGAGGATCTAGTCCACCATCATGCTTGTTACCATATACAGAAGCAGATGAAGCATACTTAACTGGGATGCCATGTTCGATAGCAATCTCAAATAATCTAATAGAAAACTCTACGTTAAAACAATTAAGTCTTTCTTCGTCAGTGCATGTTGTAGAAGAGATAGCCCCCATGTGAATAATTTCATCAATGTCTTTCCATCCATGGAAGTTCTCAAGCATTGCCCAAGCGTTATAATCTTCTACTCCAATGAATGGTTGGTGTTTTTCTGCAAACTTCTTTCCAATAAATCCATTGCACCCAGTAATCAGTTTAGGCATAGTATTGTAGACAGGTATAAATAAGTATAACACAGAAGGACTATAGCGACAACCAGATGTCTAATCCCACCTTTGGATATTTAGCGTCTCTTGTAACACCCCTAAAAACGAGAGTCGCATTACACACTGCAGAAGCAGGCAAGGTCGTAGAGGGTAAACTTGTTATTACACACAAAGACCCTTATCCTGTTAGGGTTAGGATCGGTGTATCCACTGGTGGAGTTCTTGACTTCAATCCAGAAAACTACATTCTCTATGATTATGAAATTGGTGAAGGTGAAAGTTACGAAAGTGATACGATCTACTACGGTAACAATCAGACTCTAGTTGTCTGGTCAACATGCGCGAGCACTACATTTGTCTTGCACGGTCAGATTATGACCGACCCCACTCCTACTGGATTTGTAGCAGCAGCAATGCTGAATCCAGTAAAAACAAATACTACAATCTACTCTGTACCAACAGACGAAGAAGCTCTATTGAGTTTGTTTGTTGCTAACCAAAGTTCTAGCAACGCAAGATTTAGAATTGCTATTGTTGATTCTAGTGTTGCACCTGCGGTTACTTCAGACCAATACATTGAGTACAATCAAGATCTACTACCAAGAGTTTCTTATCAAAGAAAAGATATCAAGGTAAGAGGTGATCAAAGTATTGTAGCATACTCTGATAACCCAGATGTTTCTATTTCAGTTTATGCAAAATTTAACTATAGTGTAGTTGATACTGATTTTACAATCGGTGGTCAGTTAACTGTTGGTGGTGCAACAATTCTGCAAGACACTTTAGAAGTTGGGCAAGCAGCAACACTCAAAGAAACTCTGAATGCAGAAAAAGCAGTTACGATTGGCACTGATGCTGTACCAGCCAATCTGACAGTGAAAGGTGATGTTGCTGTTGGATCTGCATCCATAGCACAATCAACAGGTAACATTTCTACCCCAGGTCTTTTAACAGCAAACACAATTGCAACCAGTGGTGATATTGTTGCTGGATCTAATAAAGTAGTTCTGGATGGATCTGCAGGGGACCTTACCATGCAAGGACAATTGACTGTAGTAGGAGGATTCGCAGGTGATCTGAATCTTCTAAATAATAAAGTAACGAATCTGGCAGATCCTGCTGCCGCAACGGACGCTGCAAATCGCAAGTACGTTGATAGTAAGGTTGTAGCATTCTCTATCGCACTAGGATAATACGGAGTTTATAAATGGCAAAAAGACAAATTAGAGACTATGTATTCTCCCCAGGAATTGCTGGTGCAGGTACGCTAAAGATTCTTGACAAGGTAGATGTTGATCAAATTTTGATCATCAGTAACGCTACTAAAAACATTTTCTTATATAATTTTAGTGATCCATCACTACCAGTTTCAGTTGATTTTACATCAACAACAGATGGATCAGATCCTGATTTTCCATACAGTAATACATTGTCTAATGGTGTAACTACCATTACATTTTTGTATGATACTTCTTCGCATTTTGCATCTGACAAGATTCTAATTTTTGTCGAAGCAGAAGAGCAGAGAACTAGACCATACGACTTCGGTACTGATGCTATCGAACGTATGAGGATGGCAACACCTCAATCGATGCTTGACGCTGACTTTGAGTACGGCATCCAGCCAACCAAGTGGCAGTCTCTTGACTTGCTACGTGGTTATCCTTCGATCTATGAAGTTCCTGGTTCAGACATCAGTATTGAAAGTGTAACGACTGATGCATCTTTTGGCTCTGGTTCAATTGGTCCTTCTAAAATTACTATTGATTCAACTCTAGATCATGGTTTAGTTGTTGGAGATCCTATCTCTATCAAGGGTCTAGATGATTCTGTTTCTGGTTTCGCAAAAGCAGAAGGTTCGTTCATCATCGACTCTGTTCCTAGCAACACACAGTTCACCTACTATGCTAAAGCAAAAGTAGGAACAACCCCTGCTACTGCACTAAAATCTTCATTCACAATTCTGAAGCAAGCTGGTTTCTACACTGGCGCTGCAATCGGTACAAGCCCAACGTTTACTGTAGTAACACAGGGTGCTAGCGGAAACTTCGCAACTAGAGGATCTGCTGCTCAAGGTGCTACCAAACTTGGTGTATCAGCACTTTCTGTATTGCCACCTATTGGTGCTCCTCTTGGAGGCACAGGCATTGCAACAGGCACCCAGGTAACTGCTGTTGTTGATACTGATGCGACACTAAACATTACTGATTCATTTACTGCTCCAGTATCTGAAATCACTTTTAACGATACTGCAAATATTGAAGTTGGTGCTGGTCTAGATAATGGAGCTGGCGAGACAGTTTTTGTTACTAACATTAACGGTAACGTAGTTACTCTATCTTCTCCATATACTATTAGTAAGACTGGTAACAGTTTTGTATCTCAACCAATTGCAGCTGGAGGTCTTAACTTTGGTAATGGTAGTGGCGCATCCTTTGATATCACAAGAACAAATGGTGCATACAGCAATGTAATTATAAACCCACAAAACTTTTATAATAATGTAAACACTGGTGCATACTCTGGTCTAGGATCAAATGCAGAGTTTACAATCGAAAGACTTGGTGGAGCATCCCCCACATACCAAAATGTATTCCCTGCTAATGCTGGTAGTGGATATTCTGCTACAGAAACAATTGTCATCCCTGGTTCTTCACTAGGTGGTGCTGATACTACTAACGATCTTACGATTACTATTGCTAGTGTAGGTGCTAATGGAGAAATTTTAAGCATTACATTTGCGGGTACTCCATCTAATACATTAACAAGAGGAGGTACGGGATTTGCTGTAGGTGAAGATCTGGTTGTTTATGGTAACGCACTTGGTGGTACATCACCAACAAATGATCTCAACATCCACATCACTGCTGTTGGTGCCAATGGAGAGATTGATACATTTAATGTTACTGGTACTGCGGTTCCTTCCAGTCAAACATACAACGGTGTTGAACAGTCTGTTACATCTGCATCTGGTATCAACGCTAGTTTCCAAGTCGAGAGAGTTGGTGCTGGTCAGAACACTGCACAGGTAGATGAGGTCATTATTGGTGGTACAGTCGAAGTTGATGATACATTCAAGATTACTCTTAATGGTACTACAGACTTTACATACACAGCTTTAGCAGGTGATACCACTACAGCAGTTAGAAATGCATTGATCAGTTTAGTCAATGCCTCTTCAGTTGTTTATGCTGCTAGTGGATCAACTAGTGGTAGTTTAGATATTACCGCATTGTCTGCAGGAACTGCATTTACACTTTCTGTTCTTACAGAAGATGTTGGTGGTAATCCAGCTGATACACAAACAATGGTTACAAATAATGTAACCCCTAACTTCAGCGCCAGTACCACACCTGCATACAATGTTAATGTTGGCAACCCTGGTCAAAACTATGCCAACAACGATACTATCACTATTAATGGTGATGTTCTTGGCGGAACAACTGGGGTTAACGATCTAACCATTACGGTTCAAACAGTTGATGCACAAGGTGGTATTACTGGTATTACTCTTGCTGGCACACCTTGGGATGGTAACGAAACTTATATAAACTATACTGCTAACCCAACTGCATTTAATGCAACATTTACACCAAGAATTTCTTCAGGAAGCTATGCTCCAGAAATTACTACTGGTGGTACTGGATATAAAATTGGTTACCAATTCTCAATCTCTGGTGCTTCTTTAGGTGGTGCTCCAACTACAAATGACATGACGATCACCGTCAGTAACGTTGACGTTGCAGGAACTATTACAGAGGTTACGGCAACTGGAGTACCAGTCTCTGGAGATACAGTTGCATTCTTCAAAGCAGTATCTTTGAGTGCTCCTACCACAAGCACTGTAGGAAATGGAACCACAGTTACATACTCCGCTATTGCGAAGATTAATGTAACATTCGCAACTAACCACGGTCTAGTACCTGGTGACACGATTCTGGTATCAATTACGTCAAGTTCATCTGGTCATGATCTAGCATCTGGACCATTCTTTGTAGATGAAGTACCTGGTCTAGACAACTTTACTTATACAGCAAGAACAACTGGTAATGTTACACCTAGTGGTATTTCTGGTTCTGTATATCCAAGAACTGATTCGTTCTATACACACAGACCATTTGATGGTGGTGTTCAATTGGGTACAGGTTCTCCTGCTCACGGCGCACAGGCAGTTCGTCAATCCAAGAAGTATATCAGATATCAGTCTGGTAAAGGTATCATGTATACCACGGGTGCTTTGTTCGCACCTTCTTACGACTTGAGAAGTGTGGATGCTGATGGAACTTCAATTGGTAGTATCATTACTTGTGTTACTGATGACCTTAATCACGGTCTACAGGTTGGTGCAGAAGTTCAACTAGTTGGTTTGACCACAGCAGGATATAATGATCACTACACTGTAGCGTCGGTTATTGATGAAATTACATTTACTGTTCTTGCACAGAATAACCTAGCAGCTACATCAGCAGCATTTGGCGATCAGCCAGTTGTTGCTCTGTATAGATGGCAGGGTGCTACTGTTCGTGCTGGTGCATTTGACGATCAGAATGGTATCTTCTTCCAGTATGACGGATCTAACATTGCTGTTGGATTGAGATCTTCTACATTCCAAATTGCTGGTACAGTAACGGCAACTTCAGACTCTAACGAACTTACTGGAACTAACACCAAGTTTACTGAACAGTTATCTGTTGGTGACAGAATTGTCGTTCGTGGTATGTCTCACGTTATCACCAAAATTGATAACAACACTAGACTGTATATGAACCCAGACTTTAGAGGAGTCTCTAATGCAGTTAACGTTAAGGCAGCACTGACTAAAGAAATCATCATCCCACAAGATCAGTGGAACATTGATAGATGTGATGGAACTGGTAAGTCTGGATATGACATCCAAATCAACAGGATGCAGATGATTGGATTCCAATACACCTGGTATGGTGCTGGATTCATCGACTGGATGTTCAGAGGTCCCGCTGGTAACTTCACATTCTGCCACAGACTGAAGAACAACAACAGAAACAACGAAGCATTCATGCGTTCTGGTAACCTACCAGTTCGTTATGAGGTCATTAACGAAGGTGCTAAAGGTAGACTAGCAACTCAATTGGCTGATACAGAACTTGATACGATTACACTTAAAGATGCATCTTTGTTCCCCAACAATGGAACTCTATTGATCAACAATGAAATTGTAAGATACACTAATAGAGCAACTAATAATCTAACAGGTCTTACTAGATCTGCAAATTACACTAACTTTGCTGCAGGTTCTCAAAGAACATATAAAGCAGGTAGTGCTGCACAACACGCAGAGAACACTGGTGTTATTCTACTATCAAACACAGCAACACCACAGATTAATCACTGGGGTTCTGCATTCCTAACTGATGGTGGATTCGATGAAGATCGTGGATACCTATTCAACTACCAAGAAAAGGAAGTTGAACTTACAACTACCAAGTCTACAATCTTCTTGATCAGACTATCTCCT
>WLWE01000514.1_pt1 | contig 32908 bp, 55 predicted proteins | sample 6718301 | NCBI WGS metagenome assembly WLWE01 (sample SAMN12718691, study PRJNA515312) | sponge metagenome | isolation source: marine sponge | host: Mycale hentscheli | place: New Zealand: South Island, Marlborough, Capsize Point | collected 2003-05-01
GTTGTAATAATGGAACAGGCAATGCCAAAATGAAGTTAAATGAAGGAACAAGAGTAAGCACGGATCTTAGAACAATAGCAGGAATTATTGCTGCTGTAGCTATTGCTGTGTTTGCATACACAGAACTAACAGCCAGGTTGGTATCGTTAGAGACTTCAAGAGAACTATTTCAAGCAGACTTACTTAAGAAGTCCGAGCAATTGCCCGTGGACCAGGAACAGCTGATGTTGTTGGAGGATCTTTATAAGTCCGTGGAGAAGATAGAAATACGAATCGAGGACATGATGCATAACAAAGTCAACATACAATTCTTACAAAAAAATCAAGAGAAAATTTTATCTGATATTGAAGCAATAAAAGACAAGGTAAGAGCTAATGGAGGCCATAAATGATCGAGCATATCGTAGCCCTCCTAATGTTTGTAGGCCCTGATATCAAGGAGCACAGAATACAAATTGATCCAAATACAGGAAAAGCCTCTATGTCAATATGTATGAAACATAAACGTGAAGCAAGTAGACCACCCATTAGTGCAAATGTATCTTATAAATGTATTAAATCTAAAGCAGAATTAGAAAAAAATATAGATGGATCTTTCTCTATTAAATCTTTAATATTAGAATAATGGAACCTTTCTTACCTCTAAATACGATAATTGCCTCGATTGCAGTATGTATAATAATGTATTATACTCTAAAGCGATGACAGGAAAAACCAGTATATTAAACACAGAGTTAGTGACAGGCCACTGTCCTAGTTGTCAGTTAGATACTATTTTAGTTGGCATACAACAATCTTTTTACAGGTGTACAAACTGTGGCGACGACATAGAACAAAAAGTTAATGGTGTTATTAAATACATGAAAGTAGATAAAGATACTAAGATGAAATTAAGGGAGCTAGAAGAGACTAATGGCTAAGAAAAAAGCTTTATTTGGTGTTAATAACTACCATAAAAGAACCCCTAAAAAACGTCCTGGTGTGCATACTAAAAGACTAAACAAAAGAAAACCACATCGTAAGAAATATATTGGCCAAGGGCGTTGACAAGCATCAAATAATATCCTAGAATAAAATTAGAAAGCGAGGAAATATGAAAACAGCAAAAGACTATATAAAACAAATTAATGACTTACCGGAGTCTGAATGGGAAAGAATGAAGAAACATATGGATGAAAAATTTCCTAATATGAAAATGCCCAATATGGACACTTTTAAGGAAATGGTAAAGCTCTACGGAATGAGCATGGAAAAAGAGGAGGAGAATGAAAAAAGTAACAATAGAAGCCACTAACATTAGCACAAAACAGTGGAATACTTTTTTAATTGAGTTAAATTTAATGACAAAAGCATGGAAACCTTTTGCAACAATAAATTTAAAAGCAAATGGGTTGAACAAAGTTTTGACATGGGGTAGTAAAAAAGGCAAGGACTTAGAGGATTAACATGAAACCCATAATGATCACCTTGTTGTATTTAACTTTTGGTGGAGACATCAAGATGAATACGTTCGAAATACAAATGAGCTGTGATACATGGTTTCATCACAATGTAGTGGTGCACGAAAAAAAGAAAAAGACGCTTATGTCTAATCACGTGTACCATGAGTACAAAGGCAAGAAAGTTATAGGTTATATTTGTGGAGACGAACCTCCGCAATAATTAAGCAGAGTTAGCTACGTCACATTTAAACGTGACATACAGTTTATTTTTGTTGATTAGTTTTTCACCCATTAAAGACATCAGTTGTTGTGTCTCTATCGTGCCTTGTTGGGCACATTCATACCAAGAATTATGTAAGCCCACGGCTTGCTCTGGTATGCAATCACCATCTAATGCAGAACATATTTTTATTATAAGTAAAAATTTAACCATTGACTCCCTATTGTATTTTCTATATAAAATCCTATATATGAAACTAACGAGAAAGGAGTATATCATATTATGACCGACACTACTAAATATAAAAATGTATCGCTGTCACATGACACATACAATTTAATAGATAAAATGAGAAAAAATAACTTAGTACCCAACACGGTGTTAAGTAGAGCGCAAACCATAAACATTCTAGTGAATGAGAAAGCGAAGAAACTTAATGGCAAGCTCAAAGACAAATAAAGTAATATGCCCACGTTGTACAGGTAATGGCTATATACGCATACCTAACGAGGCAGTAGGCATAAAAAAAGAAGTAATTGCACAATGTACAATGTGCGAATCGGAAGGAGAGATAGATGTTAAAGATGATGCTTTATATTTTGATACTAACGGTTTGCACAAGTTGCAGTAAGACTATGGACCCAGGAGATCTGCTGGACCCCACAGGAACAATAATTAAACAGATCCTTACAGGAGGAAAGAAACAATGAAAATAATAATGACAGTGTTAATGGCTTTATTGCTTACAAATTGCACATACAGAGTACAGTTTGGTAAAGCGTGTACACCTGGCAACAGTGAATGGAGCTACGTGTGGCTAAAAGAAAAAGGCGAAGTTAACATATCGAAGGAGAATTGTGACAAAAAATAAAACAACAATACTAGAAAGAGCTATTGATGGTGCTAGACGTATCATCAAGCCCATGACAAAAGAAGAAGAGTACAAGAACGCTGATGTTCCTGTACCTAAAGCGCCTAAAAAGTTTGCAGAGTGGCTGGTTGAAGGTTTAACAGACAATACTGATGACCTAAAATCTAGAATACATCTAGCAGCTATGGCGATCAGACAGTTTGAGACAAAACTTTTAGATAAAGAAAAAGAAGTTGACAGACTTAACGACGACTTACAGTTGGCTGAGATAACAATAAAAAGATTTAATGACTGACCGAGCTAGGGGTACAAGTCCTGCAGTATTGCGTTCCTCTGGACCTAAGCAACGACCTGAAAGGGTAGCGACGATGCTCGGCGTTAGTGGGGAGAGTATCAGACGTGATGTCCCCTCTAACGATATGATAGCTTATTTAGCAGGCCTCTTTGATGGTGAGGGCTGTGTGACGTATAAAAAGTATTGGAGCTGTAAACGTAAAGACAGACCCAGAAAATATTATTGTTGGCGTATACAGTTAGAAATTGTAATGACCGATGAGGCAACGATACAATGGTGTTGCGATCACTTTGGTGGTAGATGTATAAAAAAACCACGTAAAGAGTATAAAATGCAATACCGATGGCGAAGAGGTTTTAAAAATGCTTATGAGATAGCTAGCGCGATCTATCCATACGCAATAACAAAGAAAGAAGCGTTAAAGGATATAATAAAGCACTATGACGATAAAGAAGTTAATTGTAAGAATGAGGATGTGGTACGCAGATCTACGCGGCCATCACGGCAAGCGTTGGGATTATGAGCCTGGCGATTGGTACATGGGAAGACATAAAAAAAGGAAGAAATGACAAATTATAACGGCGGCAAAGCATACACCACGTTTCTAAAACTATTTAACCACAACTTAATTGAACAAAGGATACAAATGGACCGAAAGACAAAGAAACTATTTAGAATTAAATGTATTATTAAGAAATGTAGAGAAAAAGGTAAATGGGAACTTGTAGCAAGAATGTGTTATAAGTATGATCTAACACCTATGGGAGAGAGCTACTATGATTAAGACTATACCTGACACGATAACAGATATTAAACGATGGTGGAAACGTACTAAAGACAGACCGCTATCTTGGATAGAATCTATCGGTAGCAAGATGAATAGTTATGCATGGCGAAAGAGATGGGCTAATAGAAAAACAGGCACAGGCTACAGAGATGAAGTGGAATAAGAAATATACTTATCCTACATCGGTTAGATCTCTTATCAACGGCAAACGACACTACAGCATAGATAACAGAAAATTACCGAGTGTTACGACTATCTTGTCGGCAACACAGTCGGAAGAAAAGCGACAGAGTCTAGCGAATTGGAGAGCACGACTTGGTGCAGGGGCCGCGAACAAAGTTATGAATGAGGCCGCTGTACGGGGCACATCAATGCACACGTACTTAGAGGCCTATATTAAGGGAACAGGGCACCTGGACCTGACTGAGGCCGGTTTACAGGCCAATACCATGGCACAACAGGTTATAGAAAAAGGGCTCGGGGACCTGGGAGAGGTGTGGGGTACTGAGGTTACATTGTATTATCCTGATCTATATGCGGGGGCCACGGATGCGGTAGGAATCTACAACGGCGCCGAAAGTATAATAGATTTTAAACAGACGAACAAGCCAAAACGTAGAGAGTGGATACATGATTATTTTACACAGCTGGCAGCGTACGCCATGGCACACAACCAAGTTTATGATACCAAGATACAGTCTGGAGTTATTCTAATGTGCAGCAAAGACAACCTATTTCAGAAGTTTGAGGTGTCGGGAAAAGAGTTTCAGGGCTACAAACATGAGTTTTTGCGTAAAATAGACCAATATTACAAAATTGTATCCGACTCAGAGGGGTGTGCAGATACAAAAAATGATCAATTAGATCAGCAAAATAGCGGTTAATTGCAATTGTATCCCTACAATAGGGTTTTTCTGTGAAAAAAATTTTTTTATTTTTTTTTTTTTTAAAAAGTGGTTACAAAGGATACAAATTCTAGAAGTGTTGTATACCAAGGGAAATAACGCCAAATTTGTATCTTTTGCCAGGATACAATTGGATACAAAAGATACAATTTTTTAAAAATCGTTGGTAATAAAGGCTTATTTAAGCAAAAAGTGAAAAAAAGTGAAATAAGCCAATAACCACAACAACATAGGGGACGCGCGCGTATATTTTGCATTTTGCTTTTTGAAATTTCATTAAAAAAAGACTATACCTAGAATTATGTTGAATCGAAAGAAATCTAAATACCGACACGCAGTCATAAATAAGAAGAAATATTATTTTTATTCTATTAGATGGCTCGACATCACAGGCGACGCCGGGCATGCAACTCCAGAAGAGTTTGACAAGTTTAGTTGTGCTGTTATGGTTACACAAGCGTACCTATATAAGAAAACAAATAAATTTATATGGACGTTTGCTTCTTATGATGAAAAAGAAGAAGTATTTAGTGACAGGAATGTATTCCCACGTGGATGTATATTAAAACTGGAGAAGATAGTTATATGAAAAGACCTAAAGGTAAAAAATACGACGGTATAACAAGACCAGCAAGTGAAGCTTATAAAAATGGTTGGAATGAAATCTTTCTTAACAAGGTTATGAAAGAGGAAGTTAATATTGGTGATACTGGTACACAAAAATATAGAATCAAAGAAGGACCAAACAAAGGTAAAGTAATAGGTTAATCTTCTATAAGATCGTTAACCTTCTTCATCTTTTCAGCTTGCTTACGCAGCTCTTCCATACGCTTTAGTTTGTCTTCAGCAGTTAGATCTCTTGTTACAATCTCTTTCCTGTCTATGAATATACCCTGTGCCTTACCTATCATAGCTTCAAACGCGGCAGTCTTCTCAGTCTTACCCTCTCGTTCCAGCTTTTGTGATAGTTGTATTTGACGCTTAATAAAGTTAGCTCTGTTGACTACAAATGATTTGTTAACCTCGTTCATTCTTCTAGTCAGGTAGGCCTGAATATAGGGTTGTCTTAACAATCTGTACGCCTCTTGCTTTGCGCTCTTTGGTGAGTAACCAGCATGCAAGGCTGCATCTGTGTTGGTGGTTCTGCCCTCATTCATAACCAAATACTCACAGAAGGCACGCTGCATAGCAGTCAGCTCCTGTAATCCATATTTGTCTTTTGGAATGGGGTTATATTTTTGATTGTCACTCATACTTGCAATATATCCTATATATTGTATATTACAAGTATATGAAAGCGCAAGAATTACGCCAATATTTAGATAAGTTCTTAGTATCACCTGCAGCCAAACAGGCAAGAGTTCAAATTGAAATGCCTAATGGAGAGAAGTTAGATGTGTATGAAATACAATTATTAGAGTCTAGAATAATTGGTGACAGAGATACACACATCTTAAATCTTAAAGGAGTTAAGCGAGGTGGCACTTGGCAAATGGGTAAAATAGTTGGTAAATTATAGTCTGGTAAGCATTAGTTTGACCGGTCATGAACGAAGCTAAATTCTACAAAAAAATAAAAAAAGAATGGAAGTCAATTTCGTTTATTCGTATTGAAAACCGTGCCTTACCTGGCACTCCTGATTGTCTTTGTCAAAATAAAAATGGAACGTTTTTTACACTAGAGCTGAAGTTTACAAAAGCTTACTCTGTACCCCTATCCCCGCACCAGGTTTCATTCCACATGAAACACAAAGCTTGCACCTTTGTGCTTGTTGCCTGTTCCCCTAAGCTTGGAACCTGTCGCTTGTACTCTGGTTCTAGGATCTTGGAGCTTGTAGATTCAGGCTTGAAGCTTGAACCCTTAGCCGAAGGCTTGGACGCTTGCGCTTCTGTGCTTGAGCGCTTGTAAGCTTGGGCCTCCCCGGTCCTGGTTGGTATGTCCTCACCGGATAACCATTGTCCCGGCACCAGGCGTTGTGGATGTCGTGGATCTCTCTTCTAAATTTAATGTTTGCCATAACATACATTCTTTGTGTCACGGTCCCAGCAGCTTCGACAGTCACCACATATGCCGCCTTGATCAGGAGCCGGGCAGGTCCTGCCTTCTCCATCAGTCACGGTCGACGTGTGCGGCCATTGTTTAGCCGGTCCCTGGTTTATCATGTGTGAGCTCAGTCTAATAATTAAATTTGACGGAATCATGTCAGGCGTAAACTTTTTTAATATTTGAGCTTCGCGCGTGGGCAGCCAGTGCATGGTCCCTGGCGTAAGCTTGCACACTGAAATAATATTGTTGAGATGCTGCACGCTCTGCAGGTCTCCGGCGTCATGCCATCTAAACCACTTGTGAGATTTAATTTGTACAGCCATAGCCTCCACCCATTGCGGATGGTCTAATGATTCCTGGCGCAGCTGGTGCGCGCTCTTTGTATTCTTAAACATGTACCGGCCCTTCAGGGCGTAACAGCCAGCGCATACGCTGCCTGGGATCTTTGCCAGCTTCGCACCTGTTATACAATTTTTGGCGCTGATACTATAAGCAGGTCCTGGCATCTTGCCAGGCTTCGATAGTGTGTGAGTTATTTTTACGGCGTCTTTTATTTTCATAATTTCCTTTCTGTTGCGGGTCCGGCGGGTTGGTTATGATGGCCCGCCAGCGTCCCTGATTGTTTATTGTTAGATTGCATAAACTCTATATATAAACATTGTCCTTTAATATCCTATGCCTGAAGCCTTGTCAACTATTATTTTATTTTCTTGTACACTACGGGCGGGGGCCCACCCTGCTTGGAGCTTGTAGCTTGTGGCTTATGCCTTATTTTTTTTTTAGAGAAAAATTTTTTAGCCCCTCTTCACACCGGGTTGATCTAGTGCATCCGGCACTAATAGGGGCATATGATCAAGATGATCCTTGTTTTACAGTATACAACACTTGACCCCAGATCCCTGCTCGACGTTGCAACGCCAATTTCGTACTACAGGGATCAGGGCTCAAGCTTGCGTGGTGTTATATGCAATTATAAGCCAACGCAAGATGATACCCGAAAGGACTACAGATAAGTGTAATACAAGTATCTGTAATACTTAATCTTATATAATCCTATTGACATAGTTTGTCAAGTGGTATATAAAAATAATTATTAACACTAATTAGAAAGGACACAATGTCTAAAATAAGAATGAACACCGAATACAGAAACAAATTCTATAATAGAATTAAAGATGTATTTGAAAAAGAAGAAACGCAAGAGCAACAGGCATTTATGCAATCAAGAGAAGATTTTAATATTGCACAAATCTCAGCATTTTCTTTAGCCAAAGAAGTTGTTGAAAGGTCATATCCAAAAGAAGATGTAGCCACTTTGCGTGTCTTTAAGAAAAAATATGGCGACCCTTGTGATGTAGTAGCAAAGGATAAATGCTTTTACTTTGCACATAACGAAGATGTAAATGACGAGGGCGAAAAAGAAGAAACTAAATCACACTTTGATTTTGGTTTATATGGCAATCTAAATGGGCAAGAGCATTATGGTAGTGACGACAGCGATCACTTTGCTCACGCATATTTTAGAGAAGAACTAAAAGCAAAAGATTGCAACCCAGATATCATAGCCCAACAATCTGGTAAAGATAGCAACCCACATAAAACAAAACATATTGATATGTGTAATAAAGCACTCGGAAAAGAGAGTAGTGGTTATAGTCAAGATAGTAATGCGATTGGACTAACTAAAGATTTCAACGCACCATACTATGCTGATGTCATTGGTACTTCTTATTGTAGAAGTCGTGCCATAGCTTGTACTAAAGATGAATACAATATCTTTTTACAATGGCGAAGTGCGAAAGCTAAAGTTGTAAGTACACATCAAACTTGGATTGACAGCATACAAAAACAATGTGACCAGTTAAAAATCGGCTTGAAAGCATATCGTTATTTATCTGAGGGTATTGAGTTAGCCAAAGAACTAGGAATAGAACTAGACGAGGCAGAATTAGTTAGAACTAATTCTACTGGCTTGACGATTTACAATCCTAGTAATCTTGCGACCATGATTAAAGGCATGAAAAATAAAACGCAAACGCGAGAACAGAAAATTGCGTTGCGTAAGCAATACGAAAGTGTGAATTAACACTTGACACATATGGGATATTATAATATAATATCCCATATAACTAATGAAAGGATATACTATGCAATACTACATACTACAAAAACTCAATGAAGATTATTTTTCAGTTGAGAAAGTAAGAAAGCCCATTAATACATTTGATGAGGCTGTAAAGAAAGTCAACGCACTAAAAACTTTAGATGATGACGCAACAACATACATCATCACGCAACAAGTGGGGATTGATGATAAAAGATAAAACATTTTACATTACATACTTTGCAACCAAACACAAAGCATTCATCACACGCAAAGCAAAGTGGACTGATGATTGTAAAACATGGTTAAGCAAAAATAATAAACCTTGTATGACTTATTATGATTTAGACGCAGACGCATACAGGACAGCTGTCGGAAATTTGAGAGTCAAATATGAGTAGTCATTATTGGTGTCATGGAACTTATTGCCACAAATCTCGCACACAAGATCGTGTGCGAGGTTCTAAAGGTTCTAAGGTTTTAAGAACTCGTAAGGTTAAGCAAACTGCGTGGAACGAGAAAACCTTTTACAAATATTTTTGTAGCAATAGTTGTTACAATGATTTTGCTAATGCAAACATAGAGCGTATCGTTGCCCTTGCACCCCGAACCGAGCCACTTGAAACACCGATCAATGACCCTGTAAAATCTGAGGGATATTATGGTTGGAATATAACTGAACGAGGGATTGACAATACAGCAGAATAATATATTATCCTACATATGATAAACAATGAAAGGACATATATGAAAAAATGTAAAGAATGTGGTTGCACACCTAAGAATGATGAGTGGGCTGTAAATAGTAATGAGCATTGTATGGATTGCGAACAGGAATACAATGACTACTACAACGCGTGTCAAGAAAACTGGAACGAGCAACAAGCGACATTTATTGAGGAAAACCAATAATGAGTTGCGAAGTAAATACACAATGGTTCGAGAGAGCATGGGAAGAATACTATGACGATCTTAAAGCCAAAGGACTAACTGACGATCAGATCGCTGATTATATCAAAGATCTATTTTGGACAGGTGATCACTACTAACAATGAAAGGACATATGACACAAACTAAAACAGAAGAACGAAATATAAAAATAACTAATCCTTACTCAGGTCAATCAGAAATGCTAACGCAAAGCGAGGCGATACATTATCATATGGTTAAGAAGTTTGAGGAACTGGGACAATACGAATTAATGCAAGAGGGATTATCTAGGTTTAGTAAGATGAACCCGAAAGCATATATGACATTGCTAGATTAACCACATCATATAGTGTCAAGGAATATCCTTGACACTATGTCCATAATGGGTCGCTTGTTTGTACGGGCGGGCCCACCCCATAGAGGTACCAGTGCAGGTTGCAAATAGCTCGTAAATTACGGGCGGGGGCCCACCCTAAAAGGCAGTAGGGGTCCCAGAGATAGTCTATATAGCTTAATAAGCATAGTTATGGTAGGTTGATTTGAAAACAGATTTGAAATGATAGATCCAAAAAATATTATAAAAAATTTGCCTGAAAACGAGGCACAAGAATATGCAGATTTACAATTAGCTGATCAGCTAAAAAATATGCAAAAATTGGTTACTGGAGATTTTTTAAATTTTGTAAAATACATGTGGCCAGAATTTATTGAAGGTAAACACCACCGAGATATATCACAAAAATTTAATGACCTTTCTACCGGTAAAATAAACCGTTTGATTGTGAACATGCCACCACGTCATACAAAATCAGAATTTGCGTCCTATTTTTTACCAGCTTGGATGATAGGTAAGAATCCTAATTTAAAAATAATCCAAGCAACTCACACAGCTGATCTTGCAATTGACTTTGGAAGAAAAACTAAAAATTTAATTGATGAAGAAAAATATCATGAGATGTTTGCTACTAGACTACAGGAAGATTCCCAAGCAGCAGGAAAATGGAAAACCGAACAAGGCGGAGAATATTTTGCAGCCGGTGTTGGTGGTGCCATAACTGGAAGGGGTGCGGACCTATTAATTATTGATGACCCACACAAGGAGCAAGATTTAAAAGGTGATGGTTCTGCTTTTGACAAAGCGTGGAACTGGTACATGTCAGGACCTAGACAGCGTTTGCAACCAGGCGGTAAAATTGTTTTGGTTATGACACGTTGGTCTACAAAAGATTTGACAGGGAGATTAATTCAAGAAATGGCAAATGAAGATGGCGATACATGGGATGTTGTTGAGCTACCTGCTATCTTACCTAACAACACACCGGTATGGCCAGAGTATTGGGATATCAAGGAACTAGAAAAAACAAAAGCCTCGATCCCCGTTTCCAACTGGAATGCCCAATATATGCAGCAACCGACTGCCGAAGAAGGTGCCATTATCAAACGAGAGTGGTGGCAGAACTGGGAACATAAATATCCGCCAGTTGTCGAATATACAATACAATCTTACGATACAGCGTTTTTAAAAAAGACTTCATCTGACTTTTCAGCGATTACGACCTGGGGTGTCTTTCATTCAGAGGACACAGGATATAATATTATTCTACTTAACGCGTTCAAAGACAGGTACGAGTTCCCCGAACTAAGACGCTTGGCCCATCAAGAGTATTTAGATCACAGACCGGACTCTGTTATCATCGAGGCTAAAGCATCAGGGATACCTCTGACGCATGAGCTGAGGGAGATAGGAATACCCGTAATTAACTTTACGCCGAGCAAAGGAAATGATAAACACGTAAGAGTTGCCTCTATTGCGCCGTTATTTGAAGCTGGCAAAGTATGGGCCCCGATGCATGAACATTTTGCACAAGAAGTTGTGGAAGAGTGTGCATCATTTCCGCATGGCGATCACGATGACTATGTGGATTCTATGACTCAGGCGTTGATGAGAATTAGACAAGGTGGTTTGATTCCTCATCCCGATGACTATAAACCTGAACCTATCGTGAAAAGGAATTTAAAGTACTATGGCTAATAGAAAAGTTTTAATCGACAGTATTCTAGGACTAGCTCAAAAGATAGGAGCCAACCCATCTAAGTTTATGGGCACTAAATCTAATATTAACTTTTTAGGAACCGGGGACCGGGGAATGAAAGGTACAACCTTTTCAGGCCAACTTAATGATGATTTCTTAGATTTAGGTTTTGGTAAAAACGATATGATTAAAATCATCGAGCAAGACGCGGGCTATGTAACAGCCGGTAAACTTAATGATGTTCAGCTTAACACGATGTTTAACAATCTTAAAATGATTGATGAAACCTTTAACCCGCCTCCTGGACCGCTTAATGTTATTGACCTGGAAACAGGGACCAGGGGACTTAACAAACAAGGTTTAGAGTCGTTGAGAGACACAGATAAGATTAAGAGATTTACTCAAGGACTAGGTACAAGCAAGACGGCTATGTCTAATAAAATTAAAGAAGGTATTGAAGGTTTAAAAACAAAACTTAAAGCACCCTTCAACATGAGATCAGCTGTTGATGATATTGAAAGAGTTGAAAAGCAGGCAGCAGAAAATAATTTTATAAAAGCTGGTGCAGCTGACTTTACTGACTTTGTTTCAGCAGAAGGTGGAAGAAGAGCTGTGGTTAGACAAGTTATGAAAAATAATGCTAATTATTTTGGGCTAACACCTGAGGTAGCAGAGAGTATTGCTAAGTCTAAGGATTTAGGTAAAGGCGGATCTAATTTTCCAGATCCATTACTTTTATTTAGAAACAAAGGTAATTTTACAAAAGAAGAATTAGAACAAATAGATGGAATTATAGAAGCTAACCCTTTTGACGATGTTAAAGTTATTGCAGATAAAGTTTCAGATTATGTTCAAAGTATTAGACCCGATGGTTTTGCTGACGGTGGACGTATTGGTTATAGAAGCGGTGGGATTGGAAGATTAATGAGTGAAGGAATTAAAACTGCGATGAAAAGAACAAGAAAAGGTTATGATACTCCTGGTGCTGATTTCCAAGTTTTAACAGAAGATGCTAGTTATTTAATGAGTCCACCAAATATGCAGATGCTAGAAAAATTAAAAATTATTAGAAGACAACTTGTAAGAGATATTAAAAGAAAAGAAGGTGGTGGAAAATATACATTTGGACCTGATCCAAAAGGAACAAAAAAAGATCTTCAATCACTTGATGAGTATATTGCTGACTTAAAGAAAAAAATAAGCGTTGAAGGTTATTATGGAGAAGGAAGAGAGGCAGAAAAAGCTCTTTTAGAATCAGATTCGTCATTGCTTTTTTCTAAACTTGTAAAAGATAGATACAGAAGTGCTGACGGCGGACGTATTGGTTATAGAAGTGGTAAAACAGTTAAAGGTATCGCAGAGCTTTTAAAATTAGGTAAAGGACAACTTAAGACTGCAGACAAAATTGACAGACCGGCATCAGCAAAACTTAATGATGAGTTTAAAGCTTTTAATGAAAGAAGATCAGAATATGGTGGACCAAGATCCGATGATTATTATAGAAAATCTTTAGAAGTAGACAATGTTGAAGATGCACTTGGACTTAAACAATATGGTGGAATAGAGAATGCAAAAATTCCAGTAGAACTTATGACAGTAGATATTATTAAAGTTAAGTACCCACAGATACCAAATGAAATGGCAGAAATGATAGCAAGTCTACCTAATGATAAAAAAGCACTAGCGCTTGCTGATCTTGACCAAGCCATAATGTTAATGGGAACGGGTCGATCATCAGACGAAGTTATACAAATTATGAAACGTGAGCCAGAGACTAAAATGAAAAAAGGCGGCTTAGCACAAATCTTGGAGATGTAATGGCAACATTAAGAGAGTTATTAAAATTAAGAGGAACTGTACCAGGTATTACAATTACTGATTCTTTTGAGAGAAACACTCCTGTATTTAAAATTGGATTTAGACCTTCAAGAGAAGGTTTAGGTGAAAGTCAAATAGGTAGAACATATACCGAGCAAAGACAGTTTCCTAAAACTGCAGACGGTTATAGAAGAGCCGTTGCTTTTTTTAAAAGTTTAAAATCAAAATATAAAAACGAAATTGCAAAATTTTCAGGTTCAAGAGTAGATAAGGCAAAAGAACTTTTAGGTAACTATACTAATCTTAAAAAAACATATTCACAAGAGCTAGTTGATGAAATTAAAAAATTAACTAAACAAGGAAGATATAAAAACTTTGCTCAAGTAGAAAAAGCGCTATATAAAAAATTTAATAAACCTAAATATACAGCAGTAAAAAATGTAGATCCCAAAACTGTTTTTTTTAATCCTAAAACAAAAGTATTTAACATACCAAGAGAATTTGAAATTTATGAAGGTGCGTTTGGCAAGAAGAAACCTAGCGAAACAAAAAACGCTATTCGTCAAATTATTGGAACACAGTTTTTTGCTAATAGTCCTAATTTTAAAAAAGAAAGAGAGTACCTAACAAATTTTTATACTAACTCTGATTACCAACCCACAACCGCAGAAAGAAATTTAATGAGAAAGTTTACTCAAGACTTTTCTGTAACAAGATCTATTGGTGCGAGTGGTGCAGAAAATTCTATTATTGGAAGATTCTTTCGAGATTTAAATTTTGACTTTTCTAGAAAATTAAAAGACGTAGGTAAAATATTTAATTTACAAGAACATTTAAAAGAGCAAATAAAAAACCCTAGAACATCTGCAGCGGATAAAAGATTTTTTCAAACAGAACTTAAATCATTAACTAATGATAACAATACAATTTTAAAAAGATTAAAAGAAAAATTCCCTGGTCTGTTTACAGGACAAGCTGGTCAAGGGGGTTCATTACAATTAGAACATAGAATTGCTAGAGCTTTAGGTGAAAAAGGTCCACTTAAATTACCGAAAAACTATATAGCTAGAGCAACTCGTGTTCCAGGTCAATTTAATCGAGCTAAATATGAAGCGTTTGATAAACCTTTAATGAATTTAACTACAGAGTATAAAGCTGCATCAAAATCTAAAAAACCAGAAATTAAATTACAAATAGAAAGACTTACAAAAGATTTTAATAAAAGAACAGGTGGCTATCTAGATAGTCTTAAATTTAATTTTGGAAACACTGTTAAGATAACAGATTCTACTCCTTTAGTTTCTCAGGTTAAAGGACCAGATCTTTTATTTGATATTGATAAATCTTTAAAACAAAGCAATAAATTTTTTACAAGTTATGGAGACGAACGTCTTAAAGGAATGCCAAAAGCTTCTGCAGCTTCAGATTTTGTAACTTCAGGAAAAGAATACAATGCGTTTAGAAAATTAGTTAATACAGTTAAAAGTTTACCAAAAAAAGATCAATTAACATATTGTAGTTATCTATCTCGTGGTGGTCTTCCTGGAGATTGTGCAGCAGCAATAGACAACAATCCTGTTAAAGCAGCGCAAGTTTTTGATCAAGCCCCGGCCACTAGTAGTGCAATGACAAAAGTTAAAAACGCAGCAACAACTTTTTTAAATTTTGCAGCCAAAGGAAAAGGATTTGCAATTGGAGCAGGACTTGGTGTAGGCGCAGGAGCATTGGTTAAGAAATTTATGAACGATGATCCTTCAACGTATTTAACAAACGATGCACAAGCTAACGCTATGATTCTTGACACGATCGATGAAAAAGAAAGACAAGAGAGAATGGACGCTATTGGCGATGCACCAGAATTATTAGATGAAGCACGTATAGGTGGAGAACTTGCTGCAGCAGGACTTGCAGTTCCCGGTGCCAGTGCCGTTTATCAAGCAAGAAGAAAACCTTTTACTAGAATAGTTGACGGGGTTAAAAAAACAAGACCAGCTATGGGTCCAGCAAGAGCAGCTCTAGGACCTGTTGGAAAAGCTTTATCAGGATTTGCTACACCACTAGGTATAGCTGCATTAACACCTTTAAATGTTGCAAGTTCTCTTTACCAAGGAGACTCAGCATATGAAGTTGCAACAGACCCATTAAATTATTTAGCTCCAGCACTTGCAGGAACTATGGGAAGTTTATCAAAAGAAGCAACTCGTGGTATGGGTGCAACAAGTAAATTAGCAAAAGCATTAAGATTAGGTATGAGTCCAGGTGCTATTAAAATGATATCAAGAAGATTTGGATTACCTGGTTTAGCGTTATCTAGTGGTATATCATTATTTGAATTAGCTGATGAATATAAGTCAGGAAGGGGGATGTTTGGCAAAAAAGAATAAAACACTTGTTGCAAATATGCAACACGTTAAAACTAACCTAATCCCACCTAGAAGTGGGCCAAACCCACAGGGCTTGAATGTTCCTACAAAACAAGTTAAAACAATCAAGAACTCGGAGAAAATAAATGGCAGACGACAATATAGATAAAGCTCTTCCTAACGTTGAGCAAACAATAACCGTACCCGGCGAAGAAGCAGTTACAGAAACAGAAGTTACAGAAGATAGAATACCTTCACCTGATGATATTGAAGTAACTCAAACTGATGATGGCGGTGCTGAAATTAATTTTGAACCTGGTGCAGTTAATCAAGCAGGAACTGAAGCTCACTTTGATAATTTAGCTGATTTATTACCCGACGATGTTTTAGGAACATTAGCAACTACACTTTACGAAAATTATATGCAGTATAAACAATCTAGAAAAGATTGGGAAGACTCTTATGTTAAAGGATTAGATTTATTAGGGTTTAAGTACGAAAACCCAACACAACCGTTTCAAGGCGCTTCCGGTGCCACGCACCCTGTACTAGCAGAAGCCGTAACACAGTTTCAAGCACAAGCTTACAAAGAATTACTTCCCGCAACAGGACCTGTACATACACAGATCATGGGAAAACCTGACAGAGCTAAAGAAGAACAATCTGTTAGAGTAAAAGATTTCATGAACTACCAGCTCATGGATAAGATGAAGGAGTATGAACCCGAGTTCGATCAAATGCTTTTTTATCTCCCTCTTAGCGGCTCTACATTTAAAAAAGTTTATTACGATGAACTTTTAGGTAGAGCCGTTTCTAAATTCGTACCGGCTGATGATTTAATTGTGCCTTACACAGCGTCATCTTTAGAAGATGCAGAAGCAGTGTGTCATACATTAAAAATGTCAGAGAACGATTTAAGAAAACAACAAGTATCAGGTTTTTATAGAGATGTAGAAATCAAACCTGGTTATGACCAAGAAACAGAAGTAGAGAAAAAGGAAAGAGAGTTAGAAGGTGTTACAAAAACAAGAGAAGAAGATATTTTTTCTATTGTTGAATGTCATTTAGATTTAGATCTAGAAGGATTTGAAGATATAGGTGAAGACGGTGAACCAACAGGAATTAAATTACCATACATTGTAACATTAGAAATGGGATCTAGAGAAATTTTATCTATTAGAAGAAATTATCAACAAGACGATCCTACAAGAACAAAAATACAATACTTTGTTCATTTTAAATTTTTACCAGGACTAGGTTTTTATGGTTTTGGTTTAATACATATGATCGGTGGTTTATCAAGAACTGCCACAACGGCTCTAAGACAATTATTAGATGCAGGTACTTTAAGTAATTTACCTGCAGGATTTAAACAGCGTGGTATCAGGGTAAGAGACGAAGCACAGTCTATACAACCTGGCGAATTCAGAGATGTCGATGCACCTGGTGGAAACATCAGAGACGCGTTCATGCCTCTTCCTTTTAAAGAGCCTTCACAAACGTTATTATCTTTAATGGGAATAGTAGTACAGGCAGGACAACGATTTGCCGCCATAGCTGACATGCAAGTCGGTGACGGCAACCAACAGGCAGCTGTTGGAACGACTATTGCCCTCTTAGAGCGAGGCTCCAGGGTCATGTCAGCCATACATAAAAGATTGTATGTGGCGATGAAAAGTGAATTTAAATTATTAGCAGGAATTTTTAAAACTTATTTACCACCTGAGTACCCATATGATGTAGTTGGAGGTCAAAGAAATGTAAAAGTAACTGACTTTGATGACAAAGTTGACATTTTACCCGTTGCAGACCCAAATATTTTTTCACAATCACAAAGAATTACAATGGCGCAAACAGAATTACAACTTGCACAGTCAAATCCACAAATTCATAACTTATATGAAGCGTACAGAGCGATGTATACGGCAATTGGAGTAAGAGATATTGATAAAATCTTGCCGCCGCCGCAACAACCTGCACCAATGGACCCTGCACAAGAAAATATTTTAGCAATGACAGGCAAACCTTTCCAAGCTTTTAAAGGTCAAGACCATGCAGCGCACATAACTTCGCATTTAAACTTTATGTCAACAAATATTGCACGAAATAACCCTATGATTTTAGGTGCATTAGAAAAAAACATATTTGAACACATAAGTTTGATGGCACAAGAACAAATTGAAGTTGAATTTAGAGAAGAAATTGCACAAGTTCAACAAATGCAAATGGGAATGCAACAATTAATGGCGCAAGGACCACAAATGCAACAATCTCCACAATTTATGCAAATGCAACAACAGTTATTAGGTATGCAGTTGTCTATGGAGTCTAGAAAAGCAAAACTTATTGCAGAAATGACACAAGAATTTATGGAAGAAGAGAATAAGATTATGGGTCAACTAGGAAACGATCCAATTGCTAAATTAAAAGCAAGAGAACTAGATCTTAAAGCTATGGATGATAGAAGAAAAGAAAATGAAGGCCAAGAAAAGATTAATTTAGACAGAATGAAGTCTATGATGAATCAAGGTCAACATGACGATAAATTAGCTCAAAACGAGGAATTAGCTAACTTAAGAGCTGATACTTCGCTAGAAAAGACCCAAATGGGTATTGACGCAAAGATAGAAAATGATAGGTTTAAACAAAGAGACGTAAGGATCTTGAAAGGACCTAAAAGATAGTATACAAAGGAGACACTATGTTAAAAAAATTAAAAAAAGGTTTAAAGAAAGCTGCTAAAGTAGCCGTGCCTGTAGGCGCAGCACTTTTAGCTGCAAGAGCTTTAAAAAAAAGAAATGCTAGAAATGCTATGATGAATAGCGCAACTTCTAATGATGGTTTCAGTAATGATTTTATTGGAAAATTAGCACCTGAAGGACCTCTAATTACGGATGATGGTTTCATAACTAGAAACAATCCATTTGGAGAAGGCGGAGCTAAAAAAGGTGGAAGCGCTGGTAGAAAAAAACGTTCAACAATTACTGGAGTTGCTGTTAGAGGTTTTGGCAGAGCTCTTAAAAGCAAAGGTAAAAAATAATCATGGTAAAAATAACAAAAGACAAAGGCGTTAACAAAGACGGATTCCAAACAGGTGGCGTTGAGATTAGTGATTCTCCAAGTAAAGTTGGAACTGATCCAAGATCAAAGATCCTAACTAACGAATACAAAGTTTACAGTGATATCTGTGAAGGTACAACTGTAGAAGTTAGAGGCAGACGTGCTATGTTAAAAAACAAAAAGAAAACAGCTACTTGGTACTAGTATGGCCTGGTTCAGTCTAGCAAAGATTGCATTACAAGCTGGAAGTAAAATTTATTCTAACCGCCAAAAGACTAAGATGGCTATGTCTGATGCACAATTAATGCATGCAGAAAAAATGGCTCGAGGTGAGGAAACTTACCAAGGCAAATTACTAGAAGCTAGACAAAACGATTATAAGGACGAATTTGTGCTCGTTATAATTTCGGCCCCTATCGTTGTGTTAATGTGGGCAGTAATGTCAGACGATCCGGCAGCCATGGAGAAGGTAAAGCTATTCTTTCAATACTTTCATGAACTTCCAAAATGGTTCACCAATTTATGGGTGCTTGTAGTTGCGAGTATTTTTGGTATAAAGGGTACACAAATTTTTCGTAATGGAAAAAAATAGGAGATAAATATGAGAAACGATTATAATAACAGACCTAGAGAAAAAATGATGGGCGGCGGTATGATGAAAAAGCCTATGATGAAAAAAGGTGGATCTGTTAAAAAAAAAACAAAGGCTAAGAAAAAGAAGTAGTGAAAAAATTATTTACTAAAATAATAAACATCATCTTTGGAAAAAGATGCAGTTGTAAAACTAAGGAGCAATAATGGTAAAACCAATACCAGCAGGTAAAAAAGGAAAAGGCATGAGAGCCTTGAAAAAGAAAGCCCCACAAGTCGCTAAAGCAATGGGCTATAAAAAAGGCGGCAAAGCAAAAAGGAGAAAATAATGGCAAAACGTGGACTATACGCAAACATACATGCGAAGAAAAAAAGAATCGCGGCAGGATCAGGTGAAAAGATGAGAAAACCTGGTGCTAAAGGTGCACCAACTGCAGCTAACTTTAAAAGAGCAGCGAAAACAGCTAAGAAGCCTAAGAAGAAAAAGTAATGGCGATTAGAAAGACTACGAAAGGTCCAGGTGCTAATTACCGGCCAACTAAATCTGGTGCAGGTATGACAGCAAAAGGTGTTAGAGCTTATAGAGCAGCTAACCCTGGATCTAAGTTGAAAACAGCAGTGACTGGAAAAGTTAAGAAAGGGTCAAAAGCTGCCAACAGAAGAAAGTCATATTGCGCTAGAAGTGCAGGACAATTAAGAAACTCTTCTGCTAAGACAAAGAACGACCCTAATTCTCGTATCCGTCAAGCACGAAGAAGATGGAAGTGTTAATGAGAGACGCAATCTTAGAAGCATTAAGACAAAGATATGAATCGCACATTGCAGAAGCGCATGCGGTTATAAAAATCTATTTAGATAATTCTGTAGGTATTGGAGAACATCCACAGCATTTAGAAGAAATAGATAAGCAACTAGAAAAAATCTCACAGGCAGAAGAAAAATTAGATGCCTTAGAAGATTTTTATGAACAAAGAGAAGAGGAATAATGGAAGACTTTACATACATAGACAAGATAAGAAAAATAATTAAAATGAGACACGATGATATTGTGTCAGCCATGGCTTCGGGCGGGGTTGACAATATGGAGAAATATCAGTATATGTTAGGACAGATACGAACGTATCAATATTTAAGTCAGGAAATATCCAGCCTGCTAGACAAAAAGGAGCAAAAAGAAAATGAAGGAACAGTTATCAACCTCGACGGCACAAAAGCCAAAGATTGAACTACCAAATAAAGAACTGGTAGGCGTAAAAAAACAACAAGATTTAAAATCAGATTCAGCTAAATTACCTAAACCTACGGGTTGGAGAATTTTAGTTTTACCTTTTAAACAAAAGGAAAAAACTAAAGGCGGGTTAATTTTAGCAGAAGACACCATCGAACGATCACAGGTTGCATCTACTTGTGGTTTAGTATTGGACATGGGTCCTCATTGTTATGACAAAGAGAGATATCCAGAAGGTCCTTGGTGCAAAAAAGGTGATTGGATTGTATTCGCAAGATACGCCGGATCACGTATTAAAATAGATGGGGGTGAGATAAGACTTCTTAACGATGATGAAATCTTAGCGACCGTGGAAAACCCCGAAGATATATTCCACGAATTTTAACAACCATAGGAGGAAACTATGCCAAAAGATAACGAACCAAAAGTAGTGGAACTTGATGATTCAGGGCCTGGCGCTCAAATCACATTTCCAGAAGAAAAACAAGCAGAGGAGAAAGAATCAAATGAAACAATTATTGAAACTATTGAAGACGATAATAAGCCCGATAACACATCTGAGAAACCTGATGAGTCAGTGGATGTTCGAGATGAACAGAAGCAGGAACTTAAAGAAGGCGGCGAAGTTAAGGAAGAAGCTGTGGAGCAAGGGAATAATAAGCAACCAGATAACTCTAAAGCAGTTGAAGAGTATAGCGAAGGCGTTAAGAAAAGAATAGCCAAGCTAACTAAAAAAATGAGAGAAGCTGAAAGGCAAAAAGAAGAAGCCATTCAGTATGCTAGACGTGTAACAGCAGAAAAAAATGAATTAGGTAAAACTGCTACAAGTTTAGATAAAAATTACACACAAGAGATGGAAGGAAGAATTTCTTCTTCTATTGCAGCAGCTCAATCAAAATTAGCTATTGCAAGAGAACAAGGTGATGCCAAAGCTGAAGTAGAAGCTTTAACTTCAATATCTCAATTGGGGTATGAACAAGGCAAACTTGCTGAAATTAAAAGTAGGCATGCTATGGAGGAAAAGGAAGCTAAAGCTAAACCAGTTCTTCCTACACAACCTGTTCAACAAACTCCGCCACCAGATCCAAGAGCCGAAGAATGGGCTAGTAGAAATGAGTGGTTTGGTAAAGATAATGCAATGACGTACACTGCGTTTGATTTACATAGAAAAATTACCGAAGAAGAGGGTTTAGATCCTCAATCTAACGAATACTATGCAGAAATTGATAAAAGAATAAGACTTGAATTTCCGCATAAATTTGGTAAGGTAGAAAACCAGACTAGCAAACCTACACAAAACGTTGCCTCTGCAACGCGTAGTTCAAAGGCCGGTCGCAAATCTGTGAGGCTCACATCATCACAGGTCGCAATAGCGAAAAAACTAGGTGTGCCATTAGAAGAGTATGCAAAACAATTAATCACGAAGGAGGTATAAGCATATGACAAATAAAAAACCAACTCGTGCGAGCCAAGTACAAAGTGATTCAACAAAAGTTGAAGCACAGGCAGCTAAGGTAAAACCAAAAGCAGCTTTAAAACCTTGGACTCCACCATCGTACTTAGATACGCCCAACGCGCCAAACGGATACCGACACAGATGGGTCAGGATTGAAACTTTGGGAGTTCCCGACACTAAGAACATACAAGGAAGACTAAGATCTGGGTATGAACTTGTAAGAGTCGATGAATATCCTAACGATGATTTCCCAGCTATCACAGATGGCAAATACGCTGGAGTAATAGGTCACGGAGGCCTTGTGCTGACAAGGGTACCAGAAGAAATCGCGCGTCAACGAGAAGAGTATTATAGACAACAAGCTCAAGATCAAGTTGATGCAACTGATAACGATTTACTGAAGGAACAGGATAGAAGGATGCCTATCGATATTGATAGAACATCTCGTACCTTCGGTGGCAAACGATAGTTAGAAGAATTTAACGATCCAAACCAACGAAATATAACGTTAACCGTAAAACTGCGGATAGTAGTTTTACATAAGGAGAAACAATATGGCAAATGCGTCAACAGTTGGGTTTGGATTCAGACCCATTAAAAAAATTGCGCAGAACGAGAACAATGCCGCTTTAAGTGAGTATTCAGTTGCTGCTTCCTCTGCTTTAATTTCACACGCATGTATGGTGAAATTAACTTCGGATGGTGTAGTACTGGCTGCTGGAAATACTGATGACCACAATCTCGGTACACTTAACGGTGTGTTTTACACTGACGCAACAAGCAATAAACCTACTTTCTCAAACTTTTCGCCTGCAAGTAACACTGCAACGGATATCGTAGCGTTCGTCAATGACGACCCTATGCAAATGTTTGAGGTAATGTCTGCTGATACAGCTTTCAACCAAAATGAGGTTGGACACTGTGCGGACCAAGTAGTTGCTGTTGGAGTTACACCGTTGTTTATTTCGAAATCAAAAATTTCGGCAACAACGGCTGCTTCTATAGCACAACTAAAAATATTGGGAGTTTCAAGAGATCCTGATCATTCTGATACTAGCGCTGAGGGCTTTGCTCTTAGAGTTCAGATCAATGAGCATATCTTAGGAAACAACCGAGCAGGGATATAAGGAGAATAAACTATGGCTATATCACGTAATCAACTAGTTAAAGAACTAGAGCCAGGTTTGAACGCCTTGTTCGGCCTGGAATATAAATCTTATGAGCAGCAATGGTCTGAGGTTTACACAACTGAGTCATCTGACAGAGCTTTTGAAGAAGAAGTTATGTTGTCAGGTTTCGCACAAGCAAAAGTAAAACCAGAAGGTTCTGGCGTATCTTTTGATAATGCGCAAGAAACTTTCACAGCTAGATACACTAACGAGACAATTGCTCTCGCTTTTGCTATCACTGAGGAAGCTATTGAAGATAACCTGTACGACAGACTTGCTTCTAGATACACAAAAGCATTAGCGAGATCGATGGCGAGCACGAAAAATGTTAAAGGAGCATCACCATTAAACAATGGACAACCTGGTGGATCATTCACTTCAGGTGACGGTGTAACTTTATTCAACACAGCACACCCAACGGTTGCTGGTACGTTCTCGAACACACTTGCTACAGCGTCTGACTTAAACGAAACTTCATTAGAACAAGCATTGATCGATATCAACGCTTTCACTGATGAAAGAGGTTTAAAAATTGCAGCTAAAGGAGTAAAAATGATTATTCCTTCTGCTCTGCAGTTTGTTGCTGAGAGATTGATGAAATCTCAAGGTAGAACGTCAACAGCTGATAACGATATCAACGCAGTAAGATCAATGGGTATGATTCCTCAAGGATACAGAGTGAACAACTACCTAACTGATGCTGATGCGTTCTTTATCCTTACAGATGTGCCTAACGGTATGAAGCACTTTAACAGAGCTCCACTTACAACTAAGATGGAAGGGGACTTTGATACTGGCAATGTTAGATACAAAGCTAGAGAAAGATACGTATTTGGCGTATCTGACCCTAGAGGTATCTTCTCATCTCCAGGTGCTTAATCAGTAAGCAATTAAACATTTAATGGGGCCGGACACAATTCGGCCCCATTTTTTTTGCAACTTATGGAAACTATGGAAAAACCTTACAAAATCAAAATCAGAGCATATGGATACTGGACAGAATTTGATGTCAAAGCCATTAATGATGGCAAAGCATTAGAGGATGCGATAGTTGACAAACTAGGAAAAAATGATATAGTTTGGGACAAATCAGACTTTTATAGTCTGGCTAAAACATGGTTAACATACGAGGAAATTGTAAATGATAACAGACCTTTACAAACAAAAAACGTCCTTGGAGTTGAGCTGGCAACAAGAGCATAATATACACGGTAGATATACTCTTGATATGGTCAGAATTGATAGCAAGATAAGACAAGTTATCAATGAAATTAAGCATGAAGAAGCTAAGATTGCTACTAGAGAAAATGCAATTGCTGATTCGGCTCCACAAGTTTCAGTAGCTACTTAATAAAAAGCTACATCGTTGGAATAAATCCACTCCACATCACAGGCTCTCTTGCACTCTACTTAAAATAAGAGTATAAGTTCCCTACTATACAATTAAATAGAATACTGACGCGTATAGTCGACGGCCTAGAGACAGTATTCGTAAACTAGGAGGATATGATTATGGCAATAACACGTTTTAGAGGACCAGTTCTGCAAGGTAAATTCAACGAAGCAGGTTTAACTGGATTTAATCTAGAGAACAAACAAGCTAACTATACTGTAACAGATGCAGACACTGGTAAAACTTTTACATCATCAACTGATGGTGTTGTATTTACTTTACCTGCAATCACTATAGGAAGAGTATTTACTTTTGTAAATACTGCGCAAGATGGAGCTAATACTTTAACAATTAGTCCAAATGCGAATGATGGTATTTTGTATGCTGGATCTTTAACAGACAACAAAGATCTTATTAATACAAAAACAACATCAAAAGTTGGTGACTTTGTAGTATGTGCATCTTTGAACTCAACAGCACATTGGACAGTTGTTGATGTACAAGGTGTATTTGCTAAAGAAGCATAATAAGTAATTAGTGTGGGCTTCGGCCCACATGAAATTTTAAGGAGAATAAAAATATGTCAAGTTCATTAACAACGGTTAAACAAACTATACCTTTAACTGCAGATGGTTTAGCGCAGAAGTATGTTGGTACAAGTGCAACTAACATTACTAAAGCTAGAATCATGAACGTTTTTGCTCAAGCAACTGCAGCTGATGCTGAAATAAAAATTTATGATGAAGCAGATAGTTCTAAAACAGCTTCTAAATTAGTTTTTCACGGTAAATTTGGAACAGCAGCTAATCATGTGCATAATTTTGATATCGCAGGTCAAGGTATCAAATGTGATGCAGGTATGTATGTTGATTTAACGAATTGTGATTTTTGTACGATCATAGGCGCATTTACATAATAGAGGTAGCCAATGGCAAATACTACTTCGGGTGCTTATACTTTTGATAAAACCTTTGCGATAGATGATATCATAGAGGATGCGTACGAGCGTATTGGTTTACAAGGTGTATCCGGTTATCAATTAAAAACTGCAAAAAGATCTCTTAATTTATTATTCTCAGAATGGGGTAATAGAGAAATACATTATTGGGAAGTTGCTAATCAAAACGTACCTTTAGTAAACGGTGTAAACAAATATACATTTTTTAGAACTACAGCTGATGGAACACAAACAAGCAGAGTAAGCACTACGTTATCGGCTAACATACCTTCTACATCAGCAACAACTGGAATAACCTTAACATCAATTTCTAACCTTCCTACAAACGGTTTGTTATTAGTAGGAACAGAACAGATATCTTATACAGGTTTTTCATCTACAGAATTAACAGGTGTTGTTAGAGGAGCAAATGGCACAACGGCTGCGACTCACACAAGCGGGGATGCGGTAAATCAATTTGTAAGTGGTATGGATGATATTTTAGAAGCTAATTATAGAAATGCTTCTAACGTAGATTCTCCATTAACAAAAGTAAGTAGATCTCAATACCAAGCTTATTCTAACAAAACAGATACAGGTACACCTACAGCATATTTTGTAGAAAGATTTATTGATAGAGTTACAATGACTATTTATTTAACACCAGGCGCTTCTGAAGCCGGTAATCATATTAATTTTTATTATCAAAAAAGAATACAAGACGTTGGAGATGCATATACAAACGCAGCTGATGTACCTTATAGATTTGCACCTTGTATGACTGCAGGTTTAGCATTTTATTTATCTCAAAAATATGCACCACAAAGATCTCAAGAATTAAAACTTTATTATGAAGATGAGTTGAAAAGAGCATTAGCAGAAGACGGCTCTGCATCTAGCACATTCATCGCACCTAAAACATACTACCCAGGAACTTAACATGGCTGCTTACGCACAAGGTAAATACGCATTAGCCATATCAGATCGATCAGGACAAGTATTTCCATATCGAGAAATGGTTAGAGAATGGAATGGCGCATGGGTGCATACATCTGAATATGAACCAAAGCAACCGCAATTAGAACCAAAACCAGTTAGTGCTGATCCTCAAGGATTATTAAGATCAAGACCAGCAAGAGTAGCTTTACCAACACCAGCTGTTTTAAATCTTAACCCTATTGCAACAAACGGAACTACAACAGTAACTATTACTCAAGACAGACATAAAAGAAAAACAGGAGATTTTGTAAGACTATATGATGTAAAAGAACCTGTTGGAGGTTTAAGTATTGCAGAATTAGAATTATCTACAACATTAAAAACAGCAATAAATGCAACTGATACAACAATTGTATTAAATGACTCTACTAAATTTCCTGGTTCAGGATACATTTGTATTATATCATCTGATCCAACAACAAACTTAGACACAACAGAAACAATAAAATATACTGCAAACAACACAGGCACTGGCACGTTAACTGGTGTGACTAGAGGATCTTCTTCACCTTCTTATGGAGCAATACCTGTAGCTACAACAGCGGCAGCTCATGCCGTAGGAGATAAAGTTTTTGGATCTAGAGAAATAACTATTGTAGAAGAAAGCTTTATAAATGACGCTAATTCTACAGAAACATTTAGTAATAAATTCACTTTTGTGGTAAATTCTACACCATCTACACAAACTGGGGGTGGATACTTTGTATTTGGAGGACCAGTAAACGATAGAGCTTAATTATGTCAGGAATTAGTTATAACACTTTAGTTACACAAATTAGAAACTACACAGAAGTAGATGCTAATGTTTTGACTACAGATATTTTAGAAAACATTATCTTAAATGCACAACAAAGAATATTTTATGATATTCCTATGGATTCAGACAGATTTGTACAAGAAGGTACAATGTCTGCAGGAAACAATTCGATAAATGCTCCGGCTGGAGCTTTGTTTATTAGAGGTATAGAAGTTTTTGATTCTACATCTGCTACAACTGGCCCTGGTCAATGGTTAGAGAAAAAAGATCAAACGTATTTATCTGAATATGTCGGTAGAACCACTGGACCAGAAGGTGGGGTTTCTGGTAAGACTGTAACAGGATTACCAAAATACTATGCTATGTTTGGTGGTGCTACAGGTTTAAGCGATACTACATCTGGGGCTATGTATTTTGCTCCTACACCAGACCAAGCTTACAAATTTAGAATATATTACAATAAAATGCCTGCTACTTTAGAGTCTAGTAATCAGACTAATTATATCAGTTTGAACTTTCCTCAAGGTCTTCTATATTGCTGTTTAGCTGAAACTTATGGCTTTTTAAAAGGCCCAACGGATATGTTGACATTATATGAGCAAAAGTATAAACAAGAAATACAGAAGTTTGCGGGAGCACAATTAGGTAGACGTAGACGAGACGACTATACGGATGGAACAGTAAGAATCCCAGTCAAGTCACCGTCACCGTAAAGGGATAAAATATTATGGCAATAACATCGGCAATATGCAATAGTTTTAAACAAGAAATTTTAGTAGGCACACATAACTTTACTGCGTCTTCTGGAAACTCATTTAAGATAGCTTTATTCACAAGCTCAGCAACTTTAAGTAAATCAACAACTGCTTACACAGCACCTGCAGATGGCACAGCAAATCCAACTAACACTCACGAAGTTAGTTCAACTTCAACTGGATACACGACAGGTGGAAATGCTTTAACAAGCACGACACCAGTTTTATCAGGTGATACAGCGTGTTGTAAGTTTGCAGACACAAGTATCAGCTCAGCTTCTTTTACAGCAAGAGGATGTTTAATATACAATTCTTCTCAGTCTAACAAAGCGGTTTGTGCTGTTAACTTTGGTGCTGACAAAACTGTAACTAGCGGAACTTTTACAATTCAATTCCCAGCTCAGACAGCAGGCAACGCAATCGTTCAGATAGCTTAGGAGGGTTACCATGCCCGATGTATCTTCAGGATGGGGTCGACTTACCTGGGACCAATCCTCATGGGGAGGCTCAACCGTTTTAGCTCAAGGTTGGGGTGCTAAATCTTGGGGAGATTCTGAATGGGGTCAACTCAGCGACGAAACAATTACACTTACAAGTTTATCTTTAACAACAGCTGTTGGAACTTTATCTGTAGAGATAAGACCCGGTTGGGGTACATTATCTTGGGGTATTAATGGTTGGGGTTCTGTAGAAGAAGCTAACGAAACATTACCAGGATTTGTTTTAACATCAGCCGTAGGATCAATAGTTCCAGCAGATCAAGTCATGGGGCTAACAGGTCAATCTTCTACAAGTGCTGTTGGATCTTTATCTATTAATACAAGTTTATCTTTAACATTACCTAATCAAGGTTTAATATCTTCGTTAGGTCTTTTAGGAACAGAAGACTCTGTAGGTTTATCTGGTCAATCTGCAACTTCTGCTGTTGGAAGTATTACTGCTTCGCCAGAAACTTTTGCAAATCTTTCAGGATTAGGTTTATCGTCAACAAGTTCTGTTGGCGAAATTGAAATAACGTCAGCTTTAATTTTACCTATATCTGGTCAATCTTCAACTACGTCTGTAGGAAGTATTTCACCAGCGGATGTAATGGGATTAACTGGTTTATCTTCAACATCTGCTCTTGGTTCTTTAACTACAGTTCAAGTTACGAATGCAAGTCTTGTAGGATTAGGGTTATCTTTAACTGCAGAAGTAGGAGCATTTAACGCTATTCTAGGATATGCTGATGTAGATCCTGTATTGACGGCTAGTTATTCTGATGTTACTAGATCAACAAACGCAAGCTATTCAGACGTAACAAGGACTTCCGGAGCAAGTTATACGGATGTTGACAGCGTAGGCTAGATGAAATATATATTAACAATAACGTCGAATTCGAATAGGAGATAAGACTAAATATGGCATCAACGTATACACCTCTCGGTATAGAAAAAATGGCTACTGGCGAAAATGCCGGTACATGGGGAACAAAAACTAATAATAACTTAGATCTTATAGAACAGATATCTGGTGGCTATAAAGTACAAACTTTAAATGCTGGTGGTTCAGGTGCTAATACTACAGCAGTAACTCAATCAGATGGCGCTACAGGCTCTACTGTTGCAACAAGAGTAATTGTTTTAGGCGCAGAATCTCCTCAAGCAATAACTGGAAATAAAATTATAACTTTTCCAGTTCTTACAGAAAATTTTTATTTAATTAAAAACAGCACATCAGGTGCTTACACCGTACAATTAAAAGCAGCTTCAGGATCAGGCGCTACAGTAACATGGGCAACTGGTGATAAAGATTGGAAGCTGGTTTATTTTGATGGTGTAGCAACTAACACAGGTGTTTATGATGTTGGTTTTGGTGCAGGCACAACTCCTGGTGGATCAAACACACAAATTCAATATAACAACTCCGGTTCTTTTGGCGGAGATGCAGATCTAATATGGACTGCGGGAACAGGTTTAATTATTAACTCACAAAAAGAATTAAGATTAGCAGACACTGATGATTCTGCTTATATAGGATTAAGATCGCATGCAACTGTATCAAGTTCATATACACTTACAATGCCTGCAGCAACAGGTACAGCAGATCAAATTTTAGTTACAGATGGTTCTGGAAATTTATCTTTTGTAGATAATTCTGGTGGTACATCATGGCAAGCAATTAAAACAGGAAACTACACAGCTTCAGCAGGTGAAGGTGTATTTGCTAATACTTCAGCTGGATCATTTACAGTAACTCTACCAGCCTCTCCTTCTTTAGGTGATGAAGTAAGTATTGTAGATTACGCTGGAACATTCGATACTAATAATTTAACGGTAGGAAGAAACTCACAACCTATCATGGGAACAGCCGCGGACCTTACAGTAAGCATAGAAAGAGCTGGCTTAACTCTTGCATATGTTGATAGTACACAAGGTTGGCTGCTAAAGGATAAATAATCCATGGCAACTATAACTATAACAGTAACCGTATCTAATCCGGGTTCTGGTAATAAATATTATTTAGATGGTGCGTTAGGTGCATATGCTGCAACACCAGGAAATACTTACAAGTTCGATCAAGCAGATGGATCAAATTCAGGTCACCCTTTAAGATTTGCGACAGCTGCAGACGCAGCTGGTAGTTCAGAATATACTACCGGAGTTACAACCAATGGCACACCAGGAAGCGCCGGAGCATATACACAAATAGAAGTTACAGCTACAACAACCCAAGCATTATTTTTTTATTGTACTAATCATTCTGGAATGGGAAATTCTTTTAATGTTGGTGGTACAGGTACAGTTCAATTACAAACAAGAAGTGGTTTTCCAATACAAAACCTATCATCAGATCCCGTACCTTTTGCACAAGCAAAAATAAATGATCCTTATGCAGGAGTTTGGTCATCAGGTGCTAATGCAAACACAGGAAGATCAGAAGTAGCTTCGGCCGGAACTTCAACTGCAAATATGATTTCAGGTGGTGAACCACCTACGACTGTTAATGCAGAACAATGGAATGGTTCAAGCTGGACTGAAGTAGCAAATTTAAACACTGCAAGATACGGTTTAATGGGAGCGGGTACTACAACAGCCGCAGTATCTTTTGGTGGAGACACTGGTCCTGGATCTAACAGAATTGGAAATACAGAGACTTGGAACGGTTCAGCATGGACAGAAGTTGCTGATCTTAACGAAGGAAGATTTAGATTAGGAAGTGCACAATCAGCAACATCTACAGCTGCTTTAGCTTTTGGTGGTGCAGACCCTGGAGGTGGTGTAGCTAGCACAGAAACTTGGAACGGTTCAAATTGGACTGAAGTTGGAGATTTAAATGAAGCTAATTATCAGATACCAGCTGGCGCAGGAACAAATACTGCAGCTTTACAAATGGGTGGTGCAAATGGAGCTGGAAATGAAGTCGCTACTGTAGAATCATGGAACGGTTCAGCGTGGACAGAGATAGCAGATCTTAATACTGCAAGAGATTATTTAGGAGGCGCTGGAACACAAACATCTGCTTTAGCGTATGGTGGAAATTTAGGATCGGTTACTGGAAAAACAGAATCCTGGGATGGAAGTTCGTGGACAGAAGTTAATGATATGGCTACTGCTAGACAACAAATAGGTTGTGGTGGAGCTAGTAACCAAGCAGCTTTAGCATCAGTAGGAGAGACACCATCAACTTCTGCAGCTACAGAAGAATGGGCTTTCTCTGGCATCCCGCCAACTGCACCCGCAGCTGGATACTCAGACGCGATCGTTGGACAAATGTATTACAATTCAACATCAGGGCAATTTAAAGCTATTAAAGAAGGATTAGCTAGTGGCTCTTGGTCAAGTGGTAGTGCTTTGAACACAGGTAGAGATAATATGTCAGGTTTTGGTGCATCAAACAGCGCAGCTTTGTGTGCCGGTGGTGGACCAGGTTCAAAAGCAGATACAGAATTATATGATGGCTCCTCTTGGACTGAAGTTAATAATTTAAATACCGCTGGAACTTATCGACAAAATCAATTTGGAATATACACGTCTGGAATAGTGGCGGGTGCTCCAGGAGCTGTTGAATCTTGGGATGGAACTAATTGGACTGAAATAGCAGAATTAAATACTGATAGAGGAACAGGAGCTGGAGCTGGTTCAACCAACACTTCAGGTATAGTTTTTGGTGGAAATTCAGGTGCTCAAACTGAGACTTGGAACGGTTCTGCTTGGACGGAAGTTAATGATTTAAACACAGGTAGAGATTTATGGGGTCAAGGTGGTGGTACTACATCTACAGCAGCTTTAGCAGTAGGGGGTACGCCAAATACAGCTATTACAGAAAGTTGGAATGGTACGTCTTGGTCAGAGGTAAATGATTTAAACACCGGTAGACAACAAGGTGCGGCATCAACTAACGGTTCTCCTGAATCATTTTTAATGTTTGCAGGTTCACCAAATAGATCTTTAACTGAACTTTGGAATGGTTCTTCATGGACAGAAGTAGGAGATATGGGTACAGGAAGACAATCGTTAGCTGGCGCAGGTTCAACTACTAGTGCTTTAGGGTTTGGCGGTTCTGCTCCCTCAGGACCAGGAGCTGTAACTACAACAGAAGAATGGGTAGCAGCAGATTTTACAATTAACCCCGTGACAACAAGTTAATTATGATTTATAAACAAAGAAAAGGAGGAAGCAACTATGGCATATAAATATTGTACAGCGACTAACTGGGGAAAAAACTTTTTCACTCACGAAGAGAGAAAACAGTTTCACCTATCTGGTC
>WLWE01000515.1_pt1 | contig 32857 bp, 39 predicted proteins | sample 6718301 | NCBI WGS metagenome assembly WLWE01 (sample SAMN12718691, study PRJNA515312) | sponge metagenome | isolation source: marine sponge | host: Mycale hentscheli | place: New Zealand: South Island, Marlborough, Capsize Point | collected 2003-05-01
AGATTAAATAATAATACAGGTTTATCAACTGGCACTTATAACTTTGCGACTAACACTCTTACGCCGCCTACAAACTGGTCTACAACTCTTCCTTCAATAGTAAGTAATGGAGACATAGTTTATAGAGCTTCAGGCATTGCTAGTGGTTCAGCTATTGAAACTTCTGTTAGTGTAACCTTTGGAACCCCTGTTATTTTTGCTCAAAGAACTGATGGAAATGACGGTACAAATGGAACTGACGGTGTTAACGGAACTGAGTTAGAAAGCGGGTTAGTGTATTACACTACAGCACAAGCCTCTTCTCCAGGAACTCCTAGCGCAAGTGATTATAATCTTTCTTCTGGGGTTTTTGTAAACTTAAGTAGTGGTTGGCAAACACAACCTGTTGTTGTAAATATAACCAGTACAACTGCTTTGTTTTGGTCTGCTCGTTATAGGGTTACTAAAGCTGCAGGTGCATCAACAGCTACAGTTACATTTAATGCTCCGGTAGCATCAGTAAACTTTGGAACTAACATACAATCAGATAACTATGTATCAGGCAGTTCAGGTTGGCAAATACAAAGAGCTAGTGGCAATGCTGAGTTTGGTGATATAACAGCTAGAGGCGCACTTGAAAGTACTAACTTTGATGGTAGTTTCAATTCTTTATCACAATTAGTAAGTAATTATTCATCTGCAACAGGTGTTTTTGCAACTAATACTTGGGGATTAAGAGATGGGTTTGCTAATAACGCATCTAATATTGCTGCTGCTTCGTGGAATGATTATTTAGATCCTGTAAGTAATACTGTTCATGTAGTTTTAAAAATAAGAGCAAGTGTCCCGTCAGCAAATCAAATTATAAGTCAACTGGGACGAGGTCAACACTTAACTATTACTAGGAACTCCAGTAATTATGCAGTGTTTGAAGTGTGGACAGCAGGTTATTTACCTGAAGATGGAAATACAGCTTATGTGCAACTAAGATCATTGGTTGGCGCTGCAGTAGGTACTCCGGCTTCATCAGCAGTAACATTTAGTGCTAGTGATGTTGTTGATCCTGGAACTGAAGGTTATTCTTTTGATAATGATAGATCAGTTATTAACTCAGGAACACTCGATGTAGCTAATATTCGTATTAACGGTAGTATTCAAGCCAAAAACCTAGATATTGGTGTTACATTACAAAGTAAATCTGGAAGTAGAAGTGGAGTTAGCACTAGCTGGCGAGAGTTTCTTAGAATAGAAACAACAGATAGCCCTGATTTTGATACTGATGTAACTTATAGCTCATCAGTAACTGTAGTTTCGGAAGCTGGAATTGGCGATATTGTATTTGTAAAAGTGTTAGATGAGACTCAGTTAGGAACAGAAGGAACTGCTACTTATAGTAGTAGTCAAATTGGGTTAAGTATAGGGAGTGTCACTACATTTGCTAATACAATTGATAGTGCTAGTATACAAGCTAACTCGCCTAATCAATCAAGTGCTTTTACAACCTCTATGTCTGATTCTAATGTAAACGTAAGTAGAGGTAATATATATTTATTTTGTTATAGAGAAAGACCAGGTGGTGATACTGCAATTGGATGTAGTGCTAACGCAAGTATTACAGAAGTAAGGAGACCAGCATAATGACGTTATTTATTACTATTAATTCAGATAATGAAATAACTTCGCAAGGTCAAATAGATACAAGTATAGATTCTACTTCTACTACTATTGTTGGAATAAGACCAGCAACTTATGATACTCATTATGACCCAAAAACTAATACCACATATGAATTAGAAAGTTCTTATGCAGCTAGGCAAATAAATAAACGTAATGTTTATCTCACTGCTTCAGACTATACACAAATACCAGATGCTACTTTTCCAGGGACACTAGCAGAGTGGCAAACGTATCGTCAACAACTCAGAGATATTACTTCTCATAGTGATTGGCCTTATTTAGAACCAGAGGATTGGCCTACAAAGCCAAGTTAAATATGATAAAAAAATTAGAGGACAATAATGTATTAGAAGCTATTCAGCTTATGAACAAGTCAACTCAAGATAATGAATATCATTTTGGATATTCTCGTAATGAAGCGGTATGGATAAAATATTTTCTTGAGTTAATAGAAAAACAAAAGACAACCCCTCATGCATTTGTTATAGGTGACTATATTGATGGAACGCTAAGGGGTTTTCTTTCTGCTGAATCGTTTATTAACTATTACAATAACGAATATATAATGGATGTTAAAGATTGTATTGTGGATCATGACCATAATAATGCTTATACTATCTATCGTTTATTCGATGCTATGATTGCACACACTAAAGAATATGGTGGCAAACAGTGGCGTTCCGACTCAATCATGGGTGAGCAAGAAGCCCTTGATTATGGTCGTTTCTTGCAACACCGCTATAATGCGGCACTACACGTTTCAGTTAGAGGCGTGATACAGGAGAAGTAAATGATTTTAATGAGTAGACTCACTGGAGATGCTTATGCACCTTTCGGTGCGCGAACAGTGTATAAAGGTGGTGGTGGTACCACTACTACTACAAGTGGTATTGATGACGAATTCAAACCATACCTTGAAAAAGTACTTGCAGACGTTACTGCTAAGTATGAAGCAGATGTAGCTGGTGGACCAGACGCAATTGTAGCTGCAATGACAGATGAGCAGACTGAAGCCTTAGCTGCTCAAAAGAAAGAAGCAGAAGACGCTATGGCGGGAACTGGCGCATATGACACTACAGCTGCTAGACAGCGTGACATTCAAAATCTTATGGGTAGTGCAGTAGGTCAGTCAGCTGCTGCAGGTGGACTTGGTTCTGCTCGTAGTGATCGTGCAATGATGGGCGCAGTAGCTGATCGCTCTTTAGAATTACAAAAAGATCGTCAGGCAACAATAGAACGTGGTATTTCTGGGTTAGGTGAAGTAGGTTCTGCTAAACAAGCATACGCCCAGCAACGATTAGACGCACCCGATACAGCTGCTTCTAGATACTTTGGTTATCTTGGTAATGCGCCACAAAAACAAGTGGCTACTAATACTGGAGGTGGTAAGTAATGGTTGTTCAATTAGCAAAACCAAGAGATATTGACCCAAGACAAGGTCCACTCTATCAACCTACTCCTCAACCAATGGCTCCTCAAGAAAAAAGTGCTGCTCAACAAATAACTGATATGGCTGCTAATAAAGCTATGACATCTACTGTTGATAAAGGTGCTAGCTTAGTAAATGAATATGGTATTCAACCAGCTACAGACGCAATATCAGGTATGTTTAGTAGCGCTGCTCCTGTAGCTGCAGAGGCTACTATTGGCAGTACTGGACTAGGTGCGGCAACTGTTTTACCAGAGGTAGCAGCTGCAGCAGCACCAACAAGCTTAATGACAACATTAGGCACAGCAATGCCATATGTAGGCGCTGCTATGCTCGCTGGTAAAGCCTTTGGTTTGTTCAGTGAAGGTGGTAAAGTAAACCCAATGTATGCAAACATGGGTGGTCTAATGCCTATGCTTATGGATAAGGCAAAAGAAGAAGGGATTCCTATGGGATTAGCTTCAATGCTTAGTAAGGGCGGTAGGGCAGGACCATTGTATGCAGCGGATGGTAGTCCAACCAAAGGTGCAAGAGTAGATTCAGCAGGAAACCCTTACAATGCTGCAAGTATGTATCGTAATTATCAAGAAACTAATAGTTCTGTACAAGACGAAATTGAAATGCTTATGAAAAAATACAATATTAGTGCAAAAAAAGCAGCAACAATTATTTCAGAAGGCGCAGGATCTACTTTAAATGAATACAAAGATACAATGCTAATGGCTGAAGTAATGGACGGACCAGGCAGAAGTCTTGAAGATACTGTTTATAAATATGGCGGTGGTATGGCTGGTCCGTTATCTAAAGTAGAATACAAGTCAGCGGGTGGAGAAACCTACAAATTGTCTTACGGTGGACCGATAAGCAAAGGAGTATAGCATGAAACTAAAAAGCCTTAGTCAGAAAGACCGTTATGGTAATATGTTTTCTGTTGAATTCTTTGAACCCGATGCTTCTATTCCAATGATGATGATGATCCCTGACATGGCTGATGGTTATAACGGAGCAGACTCTAGCAGTCATCCTGGAGAGCCTAAAGGAACTGATACAGTCCCTGCATGGCTCACCCCTGGAGAAAATGTTGTCAACGCTGAAGCATCACGACTTCCTGGCAATCAAGAAAAGATTGATGCTATGAATGAACAAGGGAGAGAAATACAGGCTGCTCAAGGTGGTCCTATCCCTACATATGCTGCAGGTGGATCTCAAGTACCTCGTTATGACGGTATGCTAAATAGCCTTGGTAATAAACTTAGTGCTAGAGATGGTGGACCAATGTACTCAGCTGCTGGTGATTTTGTTACTGATGACCTATTAGATCGTCTCCGTATGGTTGAATCAGGTGGAGATGCTAATGCTACCTCTGAAGTGGGTGCTATGGGTCAGTATCAAATTATGCCAGCTACAGCTCAACAGCCTGGCTATGGCGTAACTCCGTTAGCAGTAGAAGATATTCGTGACCCAAAAAAGTCTCGTGAGTTTGCCAGACAATATCTTATGGGTATTGCAAAGGCTAATCCAGACTTTACTGAAGATGAAGTAATCACCGCTTATCACTCAGGCGTAGGTAATGTTCGTAAAGCTAAAGAAGGAACAGAAGCACTTGGACCTCGTGGGCAAGCATACGCTACTAAAATAGCTAGCGCAAATAGTGTTGGACCTGATGCTTTTGAAGTTAACCGCAGAAAAGTATCTTCAGTGCCGCCAGTTGAAGCTACAGTAATTGGAACTATTGGTGATCAGACAGTTTACTCAGATGATATGGGTGAATTTATTATGAGTCCTGACGGGGAGATTTATCTAGATGGTAATCAACTAAAAGCAGTTACACCAGTAGCTGTAGACGAAGTGCCAGCCCCTGAAGCACCTGTACCTTCGCCTAATGCAATTGACTTTAGTCAGTACTCAGATCCAGTAACTGGACCTCGTGTACCTACTCAAATTGCGGGTAGTGAAGATCAGCGTATTCGGGATGAGGCTATTTTAAAGACTATGGAAGTTCCTTCTTTAAATAAAGCGGGTGGTGATATTGGAGATGAAGCCTATAATGATCTTTATTCAGTACCACCTAGCCGGATGTCAAATATAAGTCCACAAACCACAGATAAGTTTGGAGTTCCAAAAGATAAACTCCCTAAAAATGAAAGCCTTGGCAAACAAGGACTTAGGAATAAAGTTATTGCAGCAGAAGACGAAATTGCAAAAGCTAAAGCTGATTTAGAGGCAGCACAAGCACAACTTGAAATTGAAATATCGTCTTCAGGTGGTGTAACTCCGCAAACAGTTGAAAAGGGTAAAAGGGCTAAGGAAGATTTAGCTAATGCTGAAAAGACTAAAGCAGGTGTTGAAAAAGATATTGCTAAACTAGATACAGCAGAAGCGAAAGTTATTTCAGATCGTCAAAAAGATGCAGAAGAAATATTAGATTTCGAAACTTCAACTGTACCAGCAACTGATGATGAACCTCCAGAGCCAGCGGATGATACTAAAGCAGTAACTAATCAAAAGAAAAATGCTGCTGGAATGGTTATGCAACAACTTGGTAAAGTTAATACAATCACAGTTGAAGGTGAAAAAGGTATTAATGATCTTATTAATTCTTTGCCTGAAAGCCCTGAGAATAGCTCTAAATTTAAACAAGTATCAGACGAAGTCGGTGGTTGGTTTAAAGAAACTTTTTCTAGTATGTTTAGTGGACCTGAAATCGCTAGGATGTTAGTAACTTATGCTGGTTCTCGCATTATGGGTTACGATCACGGCGCTTCACTTAATTATTCTATGAAAAATTATGTTGAACGAATTGATGCTCAAGAAAAACAATATCAAGAAGATATTCGTGACGAAGACTATCAAGACTTTACTGAAGCCTCTCGCAAAGAATTTGAAAAGACTAAAGATTATTCTGTACTTCGTAAAAAGAAAGCAGCAGTAACTATGGAAAAGCCAACAGGTAATTCTTATCTTCCTGGAATTGGTAAAGTACAAAGATTCTTAGGCACTGATGGTAATGAGTATGTAGAATATCAAGGTGGATTTGCTTCTGTTGCAAGTGTTGCTGACCTATTAGAGCCATGGGATGAAGCTACTCAAGGACGAAAAGCAGTTGCAGATCAATTTAAAGCTTCTTTTGATAGTGCTTTAGAAACAGGTAATAGGAATAACAACCTAGGTGCTGGTAATAAAGGCAATAACTATAAAGATAGTCGAGTAGCCCTTGAAACAGTTAACCTTGCAAAAAAAGCGGAAAGTAGGTATCGGGAAATTCTTCGCCAAAACGGTGTATCTATCAATGATGTCCCTGAACTTCAAATTAGTGTTAACAATGCTATTAGTAAGTATGTAAATGATACTATTGATTATAAAATGTCAGGCGGTAAAGGTACGAAGCCAAACAGTATTAGAGCATACATTAATGCAGAAACAAGAGCTGTATTAACAGGTGTACCTCAGTTTGAAATGAATGGTGCTTCTGAAAATAACATGAATGTTCTTGATGATAGGATTAAGAAAGAAGTTAGAGATGAAAATGGAAAGCGAATCGGATCTAAAGATAAAGGGTATGCAGAAGAATATGAAAATCTTTGGTTAGCTACTTATGAAGCTTATAAATTAAGAAGCGAATATCCGGATCTTGATTCTCAAAGCAATGTTGATCTTGAAGATATTGTAAATAAAAAGAGAGAAGGAAAGAAAGATCCTAAAAATGAATGGACACCATTTACTTTATGGATGAGTAGAACTCCGGCTAGTGAAGTTCAAGCAATTATTGAACAAGCAAAATTAGACGGTAAATTAAGATAAACAATACCCTAAGAGATAATACACCCTTATAGGGGAGTGTCTCTTAGGGTTTTTTTATTTATAATAGGAGGTTAACATGGCAGAAGACTTTATTGATGAGGAAGGTAATTCTCGCCAATGGATAGACGGAGATACAATTGAAGGCGTAGGCAATCGAGATGTCCGGATCCAAGGTCTTAATGCTCCTGAAACAAACAAAGTAATTCGAAGAGATGGTAAGCTGCGTTTTGTTCAGGGTCAATTAGGCGCTGACGAAACTACAGAAGCAATAGCTAGGATTGCAAAAGAAGGTGGCTATAATAAGATTGTAGACACAGGACTTGATTCTTTTGGTCGTGATGTTGCACGTATTGAAAATGCAGAGGGCGGTGATCTTACTAACGCCTTGTATAAGTCAGGTGCTATTCAAGAAAATATTTTTACTGACTCAGAAGGTATTCGTGCAGCCCAGCAAGGTAGATTACAAGAACAATTAAAAGGTAAACGTGATTACCAAAATATAATTCACGAAGAGCTAGGCGAAATACAACAGATGCCTGTTCTATTTAAAGAGTCAGCTAATAATGAGAAAGAATACTTAGACTCAGTTATGCAAACTATTGCGCTTCAAAAGGGTTATGACTTAACCACTGAAGAAGATTATAAAGCAGCTTATGACGCTGCTCTTGATGGTAATTATGATACCCGCAGTTTACCTTTTAACGCCATTGATTTTTCTTATGGCGACAGGGACATGACAGGTGTAGCTTATAATCAGTTTACAGAGTCATGGAACACTGGTTGGAAAGGTATGGCTACTGCTTTGGCTGGCTTTGCAGAGCTAGCAGGGGTCGGACTTGGAATTGAAGACTTAGAAAGATGGGGAGCAACTGAAGTTGAACTTGCCAAAGACGATTTGTCTAATGCGCCTATTCTTAGGAACTTAGATTTCAGAGATGTTGATGGGCTTTGGGATGGTTGGCAGTATCTTACTAATAATATGGCTATGTCAGCGCCTTACTTAATTACTTTATCAGCAGGACATTTATTATCTCCTGTAACATTTGGTGCATCGTTACCTATAGCGTATGGTTCAATGGTAGGTGTACATTCAGGTAATGTATGGAATGATATTGAAGGACCAAAAGGTCAAAAAGAAGCTGCAGGAGCTTTAGTTGCAGGTACTGCTATGGCAGTTATGGACAGGCTAGGTATGCAAGGTATTCTTGCACCGTCTAAATTATTAACTAGTTCAGGAAGATTAGAAGTAGCCAAACAACTTAAAAAACAATCACGCAAAGTAATTCGTGTACGCGGTAAACCAGACCGTATTGTACAAATGACTACTAAAGAAGCGCTTGCAGAAGTTGAAAAAGTAAGCAAGTCGGTAATAAAAGGCGCTATTCAAGGCATGGGTAACTTTGCTTCGGATCACATTAATCGTGGCAGCTTAATCAAAAATGTTTTAAAAGGCGCTGGTCGCGGTGGCCTTACTGAAGCCGTAACTGAAGCTGCGCAAGAAGGTACAGGTTATATTGCTTCAAAAGGTATGTCAGAAGGTGGACTTAACCAGAACTTTAACCCTAATGAATTTAGTAATTTGCTAGCGTCTGCTGCAGTTGCTGGTGGTTCTTTAGGCGCTAGTTTTGGTGCTGCTGGTTCTGCCGTAGAAGCAGGTGATCGCTACGCTATGAGCAAAGGACTTATGCTAGGCCGTGTCGATAAACTAAATCCTTACGATCAGATATCTCAAGAGTTAGGAAGGCAAGGCGCTGTATATGATATAACTAGAGATCTAAAGAGAAAGACTTTTAAAAAACAGGGTGGTCGCTTAGGCGCTGATTATGCTACTAAAGGAGAGCAACAACGAGGTTCTCTTTGGGATAAAATTAAAAATCCAACTAAGTATCTTCCAGAATTATATAGAGCAGCTGCTACTACTGCTTTTCGTCCTGAATTACTAAGACGTTCTGCAGCAGCTAGAAAACTTTATGGCTTAGTCGGGCAACCGTTAGGGCGTCTTTACTCTGGTCGCGATGTAGGTGCTCAAGAACAAAAGCTTAGGGCAGATTTACTTAATCAATTAAACGCTCAACGTATATTCAAACGTTTTGGTTTGCCTGATAGAGTATCTAGCTCTAATCGGATATCAGATATGATACGCAGGTTTGCTGCAGCAAAAGGTGATCGTGATGCTTTAATTGATGACCAAGAAGTAATGGAAAATTATGATTCTATTTTAACAACCATAAATGAATTACAAACTTATATGGAAATGGATTATAATATGCGTAATGATACTTACTTAGGTCAGGGTGATGGTCGCACAAATTTGTTATTTGAAAATTGGTTAGACACGCAAGGATGGGACTGGAAAAAAGTAAGAGACAATCGTGATGCTTGGTTTAAATGGATGCGTGGGGTAAAAGACTCTACTGGAAAACAAGCTTACACTGAAGCTGAAATTGAAGAAATGTATAATAAGATTTCTAACAATGAAGATGTTACTGACTTTTCTATTGTAGAAGGAGTATCTTATGTTCCTGGCTCAGTTAAGGGTGACGCAACAAAAAACCTTTCTAGTATTCCAGGATATGAGCAATTTGCAAACACAGATATTCTTCAAAACTTAATCAACAGAGCAGATCAAACAGCTAAATATAAAGCATATACAGAATACTTTGGTGAAGGCGGTAAGTACCTAGATCAGCTATATTCTGAAATGAAAAATGAAGGTTTAACTGATGATGAGATAGCTGAAGTTGCCTATCATACTAAAAGCATTATTGATGCTGGCACAGGTAACTATAAGCCAATTAAAAATAGAAAGATAGCAAACCTACAGCGTGCGGGTGCGTTTTACGCATCAACAGTAGGTCTTCCGCTAGCGGCATTTAGTTCTATTCCTGAATTTATTATGATACTGTGGCAAGGTCGTGGCTCAGCTGATGTTAAGCGAGGAATTAATTCTGCAACAGGAGAGCTTGTTGAAATCTTTAAAGGTGTAGTTAATATGAAGCAGAACCCTGCTTTAAAAACACAGCCTAACCTGCCTATTTATAGACAATCAGTACAAGATCTCATTGACGCTGGTTTATTTCCTGATGATGCAACCGTAGCTACTCGTTATGGACTAGGCGAAACTGATATTAGTAAAGCTTGGTGGCAAAAACAGTTCTTTAAGTTTACAGGTATTGCAGGTATAACACAACTTCAAAGATCTATTGCAGCAGCTGCTGTAGCTGGTTTTGTTTCTGATAGAATTAAAATTCTTTTGGCTAATGAATCTAATTTAAATGCTAAAATAAGCATGAGTAAATGGAATGCTGCAGAAAAAGGTAGCCCTGTTCTTAACGTTAAAACAAAAAGGCAACCTTATAATCAAGATCAATTAGAAGTCTATCGTCAATTAGCTAACTTAGGTATGGATGTAGACGAATTTATTCGTATACAAAAGAAATACACTAATACAGATAAGAATTCTCAAGGGAAAACACTGTTTGATCGGCTAATTAAGATGAATCCTAATGATCCTGAGATAGCAGCTGATATGGACTTTATTCAAGAACAAATGGAAACTGTAACTTGGTATTTTGTTAACGATAGAGTACAAAACCCACAAGCTTACAATAGACCTTTGTTCTTTCAAGATCCTCACTTCCAGTTGTTTGTTCAGTTTAATGGTTTTATTTCTACTTTTACTGCAAACATTGTTCCTAAACTTTGGAATGATTATCTTAAAAACGGTAGTCCTCGAATGCAATATAATACCTTTGCATTGATTTGTGTAATGACAGCTACTGCGGGTGCAGCTCAATGGCTTAAGGATTACCTTAAGTTTGGTGGTTCAACACCTTACTTGTCTAACGAACAACTTGTTCAACGTGCGCTTATGAATTCAGGTGTACTAGGAACAAGTGAGAGAATACTTAATGCTGCATTCCCATTATACGCAGATCGTGATGAAGGAATTGCAGGTAGAATATTCGGTGAGACAGTTGGTGGCGCACCTACAGCGAGACTTGGATTCACAGCAGGTAGACTAATAAAAGAAATCGGTGAAGGTGATTACGAAGGCTCATTACGTGCAGGAACAAAAATGATTCCAGGCGTAGCACCAGTAACACCTGTTAGAAATGCAATAACAGACCTAATGCAAGGGCAATTGCCTACTAAATGGCCATTTAATCAAGGAGAATAACTGTGGTTAATATTAATCTTAATAATCGTGCAGGTGGAGTTGACTTTCGTAGTAGAAAAAGACAACGTCAGCTTGCAGATCAACAACAGGATATCGCACAAGCCACAGCTAATGATCAAGCAACTATGGCAGCAGCGATGGCTGATAGACAAACAGTAAAGAGTGCGTTAGATCAACAACTCCCTGTTGAAGAATTGCAATCTAGGATGGCACAGCCATCTCAGGCAATAGATCCTCAAGGCTTTAGAGGTACTGCACCTGAGAATATGGCTCCTGCTGATCTACAACCATATACTGAGATTGCACCAACGCCAGAACAAGTGGCGGAAGCTACACAAGATCCTATGTACGAATATGTACAACAAGGTTCTCGACCTGACCCTGCAGTAGACAGGGTTAGGGAGCTTACGCCTTCTCAAAAGGGTGAACGCTTTATAAGTACTCTAGAAGAGCAAGCAATGCCTCGCGGTGTTATTGCTGATGAAGAGGTAGATGACTTTTCTCAAGCAGTTGATCCTGCAGTTTCTGAGGCATTAACGTCAGAAGGCTTGCATGATAATAGTATGATGAAGTTTTCTTCGATGCTAGACGGTGCGAGTAATATGTTTGATGTTACAAGCAATAAATTTAATCTACTTGGAACTTCAATTGATTTAAGTAACGTAGATCAAGAAGTATTAACAGCAGATCCACAAAGAATTATTTTTGAAAATTCAGATGCAATTAACTTTATTATTCGTAATGATACTAAACTTAATTTATCTGAAGATCCAACTAATCCTAATTCAAAAATAAGAAAGGAAGCAGGACGGGCAGCATTTATGGCAACTATTCTAGCGCTTTCTAACAAAATGGCACTTCAAAGTTCTGAAGTAGACGAAGAGGCTAATAAAAAACAACATTCAAATGGTCTCAATCGAAACATCCTTGGACCTGAAGTAGGTCGTTTAATGGAACGCTTTTTATTTCCAACACAAATGGATGATCCAGCTGAGTTGTTTAAAGGTGTATCCGAAGGGTTTGGTTACAACTCGCGCATGACTCCTGAAGAACAAAGCCTCTTAGGTCAAGCTGTTTTGCAAGGCTTTGCAGACTCAAAAATATTTAATTTTGTACAAGGTAAAGAAGTTAAAGATACTGAAGGCAAAAAAACAATGACCTTTGTTACTACGCGTGAAGGCGATAAGAAAATGAGAGCCTTACGCCGAGGTATTCGCAGCGCATTAGGTATTGCTCAAACCAAAGACAGGCCTGTTTCTTTAACTAGAACAGATCAAGGTATGTTAAGAGGTGAAGGTGCAAGCACACAAAAAAGAATTACGGCTGCACCTGAAAAGAATTTCTTAACTAAAGAAGTTCAAGATGCAATTGATGCGTTGAGCAGTGTACAACACACAGTACCAAGCCATGCAACAACTCTATATGCGGGTGTACTAGCTGGTGGACTTAAAAATCGTAAAGGTGTATTTGCTAGAATAGCTAAACAAGATGAGCTATATCTTAATAATAAACGCCAATCGTTATACAACGATTATATGTATAAGTATTCAAAGGGTCTTATTAAGCCTGAAGATGTTGGTGGAGACGTTAATTCGTTTCTTCAGCAAGGGCAAACTCAAGAAGAAGCAATCAAGTCTGCTTTCTTTGATGCTGCAAACAGGCAAGCAGTTTCAATTCAAAGAGATCACTTGGTAGAGAGAAGCGATACATTAAAAGACGGGGTTAACCGTTCGAATGTTCCTTTTTATTATGGATATAGTGTAATTAATAACTCCTCGCGCATGATGATTACTAATGATGAGCTTAACTACCAGTCAGATAAACTGGCTAGATTTTTAGTATCTGGCGGTATGCCTTCTTTGTTTTCTATTTCGCCTAAGGGCGGCCTGGCAGCATTAGACGCTGCAATTAAAGCTTCAAAATCAGGTAAGCCACTTAAAGGTGAGTCTGGATTCTTTAGAGTTTTAGCAAGATCATTAATACTAGATGCAGATAAGCTATCGGCTACTGATCAGTTAACAGCTTTAAAAAATGAACTTTCACAGCCAAATAGCGCAATAAGACAACATGCTATGGAAGTTTATAACTATAGGGAAAAAAATAAAGCTTATACTGATGCTGCAAAATTAGCTATTGCAAATAATCAAGCTGTTCCACAGCCAGAGCCGTTTAATCCTAGTGAAGGCTTAGAAAACTTTTTAAGCCAACATGAAGAAAACGATACTTTTTATTTTGCATTAGATGCTTTGCATGAACTAGGCGCTTATGATACTGTTGCTAAAACAGCAAGAGCAAATAATAAACCAATGAAATTTGCTTCAAGAGTTAAAGCTGAAGTAGATGGTAATTCAAATGGCGCTGTTATTCAAGGCTACCAAATGGGAGTTAAGAATATTCTTGAGAGAGGAGGAGTTCTTTTTCAAGGAGAAGGAGATGTCGAAGGAGATCTTCGAGAGCAAGTGTTCAGAGTTATGGCTGATAACGACACGCTAGAAAAAGATGAATATTGGGAAAGTATTTTTAAGGTAATTGGAAACGATCCTCGGAAGATTAAAAAGCTGATGAAAGTTCCAATTATGACTTCTATCTATGGCAAAGATCCTGCGTTTCATCAAGACACTGCAAAGAAATTTATTGATGATAATCCAAAAATGTTTGAAGGCCTAATGGTTAATGGTATTCTTAGTTATGAAGGTACAATTAAACGTCTTGGAGAACACTTAGAACAAGGATTGCTTGTTGGACTCGGTGGTGCGCTTGAGCATTCAATGCTTGTAAAGCGTTCAGGCCGTATTTTTAACTTTGCAGATGAAATGATGAACATTGTAGGGGCTAATGGATTTGTAGTTCAGGCAGGTGGTATTGAATACTTACCCGTAGATCCTAGAATTGCGTTCCCGCAAGGGCAGCAAGCATTTGCTCCTTATGGAGATAATACAGCACGAGTTAAATACGGAAAAGGACTTACTGCCGAGCGTGGATTTAAAGGGCGGCAAGTTGCAGACATTCAAGTAACTAAAGCGGTGTCTTCTCCTTCTGCAAGAGCTAAACGTAGATATGTAGGTGAAGGAGAGTATAGCAATCCTGATCCTGGAAGTAAACTTCGTAATCAAGCTGCAGTTAACTTAACTCAAAACATTGATGCTACTGTAGCTCAACGTACAGTAACTAGAGTTATTGGAGCAGCAGTTACGCCTACCGTAATGCAGGTTTATGATGCTTTTATGGGTGATGCTAATTCATTTGATACTCTAGCAAAAACAGCTAATGATGTTTTTGAAGAAGTTAATAGCGATGGTCCAAAAGGATTTAATATGCTAGAAGCTGAGTATAGTGTCTTTAAAGACTTACTTAAACAAATGAAAGAACGTGTTGACAATGCAAAAGTTTCAGGTGATACTTTTAATATTGGAGTTAATGGCAAGTATAAAATATTAAGCGACTTCTTATCAATAGGTCCAAATGGAAAAACTAGAATGGGTGCTATTATGAATCGTGATATGCCTGATGGTGATCCAAATGGTTCACCTCGAGACAGGCGTAGAGCAGCAGCTAAAGATAAAGCTATGAAAGCGATTAACGATATTCGAAGTGAAGCAATTAAATATGGTTACTTTCCTGGAAAAGAAAATGTGCCACTTACTGCTGTACAGTTTGAAAGCCTGTTCTTTAAGATAGTAGCTGCTATGAATGTGGATGCTGAATTTAAAGAAATGATTTCAGAAGTTAATACTAGACGAAAAGAGATAGCTCAAGAGCGTAAGCGTAAAGAGCAATACAGCTAAATAAAAATACCCCACAAAGAATCCTATATGGAAACCTTGTGGGGTATTTTATTTTATAACTTTAGTCCAGCTTCTTTAGCGGCTTTAAGAGCCATGTTGCGCTGTTTATCTGCTTTATGTTTTGCTTCGCTTTCGCTAAGCCCTTTTGCAATATAGCCAGCTACATTTTCTGCGTGTACTTTATCTAGCATTACACGATTAAAACTTTCTGAACCAATAATATCATCTGAGATACCTAGCTCTTTAAAGTCAACATCTGTAACTTCATGACCTAGCTGTGATAGCCAGTTATTGTTTTCTGCCATAGTAACCTCCTAACAGAAGAAATAGTCTGATTCAAGTACACCTTTAACATCTAGTGTACCAATCGTAGGCACAATGCCTTGATAGTCCTTACCGAAAGGAATACTATCGTAAAAGTTTTCTGTATCATACATCGATACAAACTCTTGTCTTGTGTTGTTCATTAACGATTCTATGCTACTAGCATGAGTACTATATGAGTCATGTACAGCACCAAAGTCACCTTCCCAATTAGCTACTACAAGAGCCATGTGAGATGCATCCATGCTATGAACAAAGTTAGGGCTAATACCACACATAAAGCCACGCCTATCAGGGATGTCTGTTTTCTCTCTAATAACATGCTTAAATCGTATCTCGCCTTTAGGAGTATTAAATCCATAGCAGTCTACCTTAACAGGTCTAGTACGATAACATTCGTATATTACAGGAAATCCTGATGGCGTTATCCACTCGATACCTTGTCCTCTATCAGTGCCGTATTGCTTGTACCAGTTAGTGATCTCTTGATCAGCAAGTCTTTGTAAGTACCGCATAGTTTCTAACGGTCCAGGGCAGACTTCCTGGATAGCCCGAATAACTTGACTGCTTAGTTCATCACAATCCCAAGTACTGATATTGTACTCAGTAGTGAATCCAAACTGATAACAATCACTGTACATAGACTCAGACATTTTCTTTTGTCCGCAGCTATATGCGCGAGTCATAGCACCACGTTTAGCAATACCCTTACGGATATGCTTCATAGGCATCTGTCTTTCCTCAAACCACTCAGGCATACGCTGAGTAAGACGCTTAGCTACCTGTACGTAAAAGTCGTTTTGAACCTCAGTAGGCACTAATCCCACGAGGTTGCCCGTCAGGGCATCCTTAGACATAGCGCCTAGGTGTTGCCATCCGTTGTTTGCACCGTCAATAGGGATAGGCAGGCGTGTCAAGAAAGTACCTTCTGATATTGAGTACTTATACCACTCAATACAGCAAGCTAAGAATGAAATAGATTTCTCTGCATCATGTGCAATGATACCCATCTCACCTAGCTCTAGGATCTCATCAATATTCTCTTGAGTCCATTGTGCGCGGTCTTCGAGTGTCATCTTGTCTACTGAGATAGTATCTAGTTCTTCTTGTTCAAGTACACTACGATAATCTGTGGTTACCCAGTCAGGTATCTCATCAATACTGTATGACTGATTAAAACAACAAGCCGTGTGTACACCTAACCAGAAGCTAGCCGTATCATCAAATGGTTTACCGTTAGCAAAGAGTAACTGACCTCTAGCTATATCAGAGCCTTGGAAGTTAAAGAATGGTTCTGAGTAGTATAGCCTACCACGATAGTCTGCATCCAGATAAAAGCTAAACTCAGTGTCTAACCACTTGTCTGCCACAGCCATCACTTCTTTTATTTCTCTATTCTTAGAAGCCTGACGTTGATATAGTTTATCGTTCTCTTTAGTGTCTTTACCATCGAACACCTCAGTCTTTATGAATGAATCCCAATGCTGTAGTATAGCGTTGTGGACATCTTTATTAATAAGCCAGCGAGTAGCTTGCAGCTTATCAATTGCTTTTACGAATGGGGCAGTCTTATGTTTAATAAACTTATACTCTTTAGACTTATCCCAAGTCTTAATAACACTTCTGCCATTGGCTTGGATTAAGGAAGTGATAGGTTCAATTGGTTCTGCTGACATACAGAGAGTACGTCCAGCAATAGCTTCCATGTCACCCCATTTATCTGTAGCGTGTATTGTTACTGGCTTACGACTCTTCATGTGACCTACTGAAATAGTTAGATAGCCACACATAACAAAGCCTTCAATAATCAAATCACCAACACGAACATGGTCTCTAAAGTTAACATTATTACTATCCCAGCCTTCGATAATATACTTACCAATAGCCATGGATGCTTGAGTAATAGGTGTCTCACCTTCAGTCTTACTACGCTTAAAGCAACGCTGAATAGTTTTCCTAGCGAAAGACACCATGTCTTCGATAAGAAAGTCTAGCATGTCAACACCATCCGTGTCAATCATACGCATTAGTTGTAAGTTACGCCTTGGCTTGACACCTAAGTCTTCACCGCGAATCTTTTTCAGGAGATAGTCCTTCACATCTTCCATCGATTTCTCTTTTCCAAACATCTATGCCCCAAGTGGGTGCGGGTGGATTGTATAGTACTTGCTGTGAACAAGTAATAGGATCGTAGTTAGGCTTGACTGCAATAAGTAATTCAAATTCCTTTTCTGGAAACATATCTCTTACTTGTTCCAAGTCTTCCCGATTACATTCAATCCAAGCAACGTAATCAGGCATGTTTTCTATTCTTTGGTAGTGGATTTGCATATCCGTATCATGCCTTTCTCATTTAAGATTTTATAGCCATCCAAGTATCGTTCATCTGCTTTAACAACGACAACTTCGCTGATCCCAGATTGCAGGATAAGTTTAGTACATTCCATACAAGGCGCGAGCGTAGTGTACAAGGTGGCATCCAATCCGTTGCCTCCAGTACGAGCCAGCTTGCAGATAGCATTAGCTTCAGCATGAATGACATGAGGTAGAGTAACCCCAGTGTCAGGGTGTTTACACTCATTTGGAAACCCCGCTGGAGTTCCGTTCCAACCCATCGAAATAATATTACCATCTTTAACTATCACTGCTCCTACTTTAGTATCACTATCCCATGACATTTCACTTACACGAGTAGCAATATCGATATACATTTGATCATAACGTTCTTGTTTAGTGGACATGAATCCCTCCTAATCGTTATCCTCATCTTCTACTCTAAAGGTTATATAGTTATTATCGTAGTGCCAATCGATAGGTTCCGTACCCCTTGACCTAAGACTATTTAATAGTTTAATAATATCTTGGCTAGGGGATATACTCTTGTTCCTTATAAATATTATTGATCTCATTTGATAATGTCTCTATTTTATTTGCCCTCATGATAGCCTGACTACGAAATTTATTGCGTTCCGTAGTGAGGTTCTGAATAATTTCTTTTGCATGAGCAAGTTCTTGTTGTAGTAAACCTATCTGGTGGTATAAAGCTGTTTCACTCATCCTATTACCTCAAAGTCTATTGCTGAACCGTTGTGATACTCTAGTCTTGTAGTGTCATGGTTGTATCTTACTGATCCTGCTGGTCCGGTCTTACCAGAAAATCTACTTTTAAGTACAATGAAATTGATTGTGTTTCTAACTTCCTCATTTTCATTAGCCATATCTCTGGAGAATCCAATAATATCGAATGATATTTGTTTAATGGATCCAGAGCCTTTGATATCATCCATACTCGGTAGTTTACCTTGCTCGAAGGTCGTACTTCCACCTTGCACCTTTCGTAGATGCGATATAACTCCAAGCCAGACGTTATGTTTCTTAGTAATCTTAAGTAGATCTGACATAACCTTATCAATGGCTTCATTACCAGTGTACCCTTCAGCACCTTCGGATACGGCAATCGTGATGTGATCAAGAATAAGGTATTTACAACCCATAAGAGCCATATACTCAATCTTATCAATAAGTGACTCATCACCAACAGAACCTTGGTGGTCGAGTAAGACAAGGCGTTCATCCCCAAATACCTCCTTCGATGCAGCTTCTTGGATATCAAGAGGCACATCATGCTCTTGTAGATTTTGCTTAAGTTTCATCTGGATAAGCTTCTCAGCTGTATCTCCGATAGACTCCTCAAGCGAGATCATACCTATCTTATAACTGGTTTTATCCAGTAAGTCAAGTACTATTTCTTTAATGACAGTACTTTTACCGCTGCCAGTACCGCTAGTGAACAAAGTGATCTCACCAAAGCGCATACCCTTAGTCTTATCGTTGATGCCATCTAAGCAATCAGGGTAAGGCACTGACTCAGTAGACTGTCTTGCTAGGTATTGCTCCCATACAGGCGCATGACCTACTACGATACCCGCAGGGCTGTATGCTTGTGCATCCCAGATAGCACGCATTACTGCATCTTTACCACCGGCAATATACAGTTCGCAAGGATCTTTCGCTGCACCAGTAGCAATCTTTACTTTGTCAATCCCAATGATATTAGCAGCTTCTTTAATGGCTTTCTTTCCGGCTTCGTCCTTGTCAAAGAACAACACGACCTCTTCGAAAGACCTAATCCAATCTCTTGCATACAACAAACTCTTAAGGTTGCTTGCCGAGGCAATAGAAATTGTGGGATATATTTTGTTATAGTGTTCGAGTGAGGCTTGAGCAACTGACATTGCATCAAATTCCCCTTCGGTAATGACGAGGCGCTTCCCTCCCATTCCAAAGCTTTGGCAACCAAATGGCCAGACATTCTTAAAATCTCCTACTGTCTTAAATTGTTTAGGTAATGTCCTTACCTTATACGCAACAAGTTCTCCTGTGTCATAGTACGGGTAGTTGTAAGCAGTAATATTACGCTCGCTATCGTACGTAGCACGAACACCGTAGTGTTCTGCAATTGTTTTAGTGATGCCACGCTCTTGACAACCACGATAATCACCTAACTGTGACTCAAATAATTCTAGGCTTGTTACTTGAGGTGCTGCTACTGGCATATCCTCTTCCTTTCCTATTTCTTTTTCATAATGGTTACATACAAAACAGTAACCGTGTCCATCATCATACAAGGTAAAGCCATCGCTGCTAGGGCAAGCAGGACACTTAGTTTTACCTATCTCTTTACTCTCCGTATAGTCTGTTTTCTTTGGCATATCGAGCTTCCTTCCTTCGGTTTCTAGCTCTATCTGATTTTATTAGCTTCTCAGCTTTCTGTTGCTTGTTATTAAACATATCCAACAAGTCTTCATCCCAATCATCTTCAGTTACTTCTGCTTTTTCTGCAGGAATAACTTGATGTTTCCTGATATCATTATGATAAGGATTACGAATACGATTCGGCGATTTCAATTTGTCTCTCCATGTCTCTCATAGCGGGTTTAAATCTTATTTCATGTACCCACTTGTTATACCAGTTATCACTACACAATGCATGAGTTTTCATAATCATAAAGGCTTCTAAATAACTAAGGCTACCTTTCATAGGACAAGAAAACAAGATATCAAAAGAAAAGTTATCATGCCCTTGTTCTTTAATGATTTCATTGAGTTCACTACTAGAACTAGTGTATGCCTTCCAGCTAGTATGTAGTGTTTTAACACCTACATAGCGTTGCTTAGTAGTTTTGTTAGTAATTATGTACAGAAAACCATGATCTGATTCATTAAATGAGTCAGGATGTAGTATATTCCAATGACTCTCTACTTCAATGTGACCCCGTACATCATCAGCAATTGTAGCTGTAGTACCGCCTAAGAAATAAATTGTTATTGGACCTTTAAATCCTTTCTTTAGTTTAAAGCGAGACTTATTACGTCTTTTACAACGTATCTCGCCATGCTCTTTAGTAATAATGCCACACCAGTCGTTGTTATCGAACTGAGTAACACGTTCTACCTGAACGTTATGCCAACGCTCATGGTTGTTAAATCGCAAAGAAGTCATCTTGTTTCCTTAGAATGTGAATACCATTAGCAGTTTCTAGTAGCTTTTCTTTCCAGTCTACCCGCCCATACTTAGCTCTGTATGCGGCAAACACTCTAGCTTTACGCCTATCCATCGGAACACCCTTAAGCATGGCCTCTGCTTTCTTTGGACCAATCTTAGGTAGTCCTGGAAGGTTATCTGTTGGATCACCCTTAAGCATCTGCTGCCAGTAATGTAGATCAGCACTGTCTTCATCAACATCATAGAACTCAGCGCGTCTAGGGTTGTAGTGTTTCCCCGGAATACAGTCAAGATCTTTATCAATGTGTACAATGGTATGTTCTATTTCATCAGCAGTTAGTTCAATAGACTTAATGCGTACCATGTCGTCAGCCTCCATACCATCTGAGGGTATAGCTAGCTTTTTATCAATAATAAGCTGCATTAAAGGTCTAAATAGACTAGCGTCTTGCGGCGGGTCTTTACGATTAGCCTTATACTGTGGACAGAGTTTATACCTGAAGTTATCTTTACCACCGCAGTATATAACCTGTTCGTCAGACCACACAGGGTCTACCCAGTTCTTTTGTAGGATTGCCTTGTAGTTATCTAAGGCACTCTCGACTGTCTTTTGTTGCCATGCTGCTTGATATATGCAGCTATCAGCGTCAATAATAGCAATCATTATGCGTGTCCTTTCTCTTCCCAGTAATGGTTGAATGAGTCTACTACTAGCTCAGTAAACTCTGAGTCATCTAGGAGTGGCATGAATTGTTTGTACTCACTCATCTCTGATAAGTAATCTTCTACATTTTCGCAGCCAGATACTGTTTGTTCTGCGAGATACCAAAAGTGTTCTTCAAGTCTCATAACGTGTTCTTTCATTCTACCCATGACAGTTCCTTTCTAATGAACGTCTGCATAACAATTACCAATGACACCATCGCCATCCATACATGTTACATTAAAGTCTTTAGGCGCTTCTCTAAATGATTCGACACAGATTTCTTTTACTCTCTCTGCATCAGACTCTTTAGCTACCCATGCCATCTCATCGTGATAGAATATAACAGGGTATGCGTCTAGTTTCTCTTCAGCAATCTTATCCATTGCGTAACCCACCGCTGCCTTACAAGTGATAGCCTCAGCTGATTGCAATAGATAGTTTAGAGATTGATGAGCACTACCAACATACACACGGCGACCATCAAGAGCAGGAATGAAAGCATCGCCATATCCGTTGCGAGTTTGCTGGAATATCGTATCCAGCTTCGCCTTAATGCGTCCAAGTCCTGGTATTGCTGATTGATATTTTCGTTTGGAAGCGTCCCCTGCTGTCGCATCCGGCTTACCTGTGAGAATAGTGCCAAGCTTTTTACCACCGCCACCAAAGAGATAAGCATACAACCAACGCTTAGCATCACCTCTGCTACTATTGAGGATACTTGCGTTATAGCTGTGAATGTCTCCATCAGTTACCTCCTTTGTGAACGCATCATCACCAATGTAGTGACATAACGCTCTCATCTGATTACCAGCTGAGTCAGCACCGACTACCTTGTAGCCATCTTCACAGATAAAGAGACTACGCATATCTTTACCCCAAGCTGCCTCAACACTAGGTAGGTTAGTGATTACTTCGTGTCGGGATCGGTAGGTAGGAGTACCGATAACCCACATTCTGCCATGTAACCTGCCTTCCTTAATCTCTCCAAGCCAGCCTTCGAGTATAGACCGTCTCGATCTTGTGGTGTAGTATCGGTCAATGTCTTTTCCGATGTCACCGAGTAACGCAAGGCTCGTTGTTGTGAGTTTCGGGCTAGTCTTATGGAACTCATAACCCACCTTCTTGTAATTCCAGTCATCTGGTTTCCATCCTATAGTGTAAAGATACTCTTTGACTTCTTCCATGTTACCAAGCGTTACTTGTGTTTGGTAATTACGCTGGAACTCTTTCTCAGGTGGCCACTCCATCTCATCAGGCTCTTCACCTAGATATTCAGTGAGTAACCGTTTAGTGACAGCAGTAAACTTACCTGCTTTAGTGTACTTAGCTGTCTTAGGTTGTTTGTCTACCCAGATAGTCATCTCAGGTAGTAGTGGATGTACTCTATTCTCAATGGCTTCTAACTCATCACACATTTCTTTGTGTAGTTTGTTAGCACCATCGACATCAAACAACCAGCCATTCATTCGTACTTTGGCTTCAAAGACAGCAGCTTGATGCTCTGCCCTTAAACCCTTAGCAATCAATGGCTTAGTACTGCTCTGATCCATGAACTCTTTCATTAATAGTTCATAGACCTTTGTGTTTAGCTCAACGTCTCTCACACAATATGTAAGCATTTCTTCTGTGAACTGTGACCAGTCACTGAATTCAAACTTACTGTAGCCAAGATGTTCACCCCATCCACCTAGACCATGCTTATGCTTTCGCTTATAGCAAAGCACTTGACTCATAATCCAAGTGTCATAGAGTTTCTTACCAAGAAGATCAGTACCGTATAGCTTATCAAGTACAGCTGCATCATAGCCAATAATGTTATGACCAATTAACGCTTCTGCATTGAGAAGAAATGAAATGCCTGAATCGATATCATCAGGCTTCCACTTGTATATTTTCTTAGTGTCTACATCTTGTGCTACGATACACCAGACCTTGGTAGCGTCAATACCATCGGTCTCGATATCGAATACTAGTTTCATTCTATGTCCTTTCCGTTGTCACAATTCGGACAACTTTTTATTTCGTCTGAGAGAAAGTCTAATGCCCCCTCATAATAGGTCGTGTTACAAACAGAGCATACGATTGTGGCGCGTGATCTGCCCATGAACGATTTAACCGTGTCGCTCAATCCAGTCTTTTGTTTCTTTACTTTGTTCTCCTTTACTGTAGAAATAGGCTTTTGCGAGGCTTGTGCATCTTTTTTCTTTGCATTCACCGTGGGAGCGCCACCTAAATACTTCACAGGTTCTTCCGAGGCTGTCTTTCCTAGTACATTTAACAATTTTTTCAGTATCATTCAAATAACTCTCCTTGCAGCTCATCGTAGTCTACTGGTAAAATAATGTACTGATATTTGCTTTCGTTAGCATACTTCTCTTGTACAAAACGAAATGCTTCTGCTTCGGATTGATAGTCATCTTCCCAGATAAGTTTATATACGCCATATCTAATCCCCATCATCATCTACCTCCATAGCTATTACGATAAGCCGACCGCTGATCATACCTGAACACCATGCGCTTATATACATCATTGCTGTGAAGGGTGCAGCTAATAGGTCAGACATCGCCATTAAGCACTATCTTAGTGTCCTCATAGGGTGCTACCGTACGCCGATAGAATTCCATCTGCGCTCCTGCTAAAGCACCCATAACGTCATTCATATCTTGATAGTTCTCAGGTCTAGCGTTTTTAATCATCAGCGCAATGATGTATTGCATTTCTCCAGCAGTTAGCTTATCATATTTAGTTAAGTTTTCTAGTTCATTGTTAAGCCATTCAAAGCGTAGTCGATCGTCTTCAGCTATATAAGGCATGTTGACTCCTTTCTAGAGTTCGTTTGAGTCTTCGTTCCAGTTACCGTCATTGAGAAGCCCAGCAACGAATTCAATTGAAGCATCGCTAATAGATCCCATTAAGTTATAGCATGAGTTATATTCATTATACTGTAGATTAAGATCATCGCACTTTACGCTTGACATAATATCATGGTATGTCTCAGTTGCAGCGTTAAGGCTCTTAGTGTATGTATCAAATCGTAAGTTCATAGTGTCCTCCTAGTAATAGTATGAGATGGCTTCTATGCAGTCATCTAACTCAAAGTGTTTCTCTGTGTAGATGCTCTCATAGAATGGGTGAATGTGATCTCCTTCATCTGCCCATAAAATAATGATCTTGTTCTTCATATGGGCAAACATAAGTTCCATAGCTGTTCCAGTGCCTCTTCCACTGTTACGTCTAATGTCTGCTAGTACGACATTGCTATTAGCGATATCCTGCATATCCATTTTGAATATACGTCTACAGGTAGACTGCACAGGCGTATGCTGCTCTCCAAGATATAGTTCATCATGGAAAGATACTCTACGAGTCGGATCGAGCGAAATGATATCGTTCTTCATCAGCAGTTCCGCTGCTCGAAGTCTCCACGCTGTCATTCGCTTTTGTGTGCAATCCTCCATTGGACCTGCTAAGTACACGTATTGTTTCATCATCGTTCCTTTCATGTTCGAGAATGAAGTTCTTTAGGTCTTGCATAATAAGAATAATCTTAGTGTATTCTTGGTAGCTTGCTCGACCTCTAACATATTGTTCTGACCAGTAGTCTGTTGCCTTAGTCAGTTCTGTTATCGTTGGTTGCAGACTCTGCCTTAAATCCATTAATACTCTCCTTGAATGCTGCTAATAGATTAGAGTCAATGCTTATTTCACCATCTTCGGATACATTAAAACGATTATCTTCCATGGCTTGAAAGCACAGGTCTGAGAACTGTAGGAACCAGACATGATAGATAAATTTATCTTCGTCTAATAACTCATAGCCGTCTAGCCTTTCCCACATCTCTACAATAGCGCACTCTAGAAGAAGTTGTTCGTCAACTCCCTCTAGTGTTACGTCTACTTGTAAGTTACGCTTTGGTTTGAAGTCAATGATATCCCCCATTAGAAGTCTACCGCTGCTTCACCGCCTTCCTCACCAGTATCGATAACATCAAAGTCTGTAGCGTTACTGTTCTGGTATACCTTCAGGTCTGTTACCTGTACCTTTGATAAGATACTACTAACGCCTTTCCGACCCTGCATTTCGTATGGGAACTGGAATAGCATTACGTTACCTACGCTACCGTTACCTACACTGTTACCGTCAATAGGCTTCTTAGCACCATCAAGAACATCTGGTGGTGTATTCTGATCACCGTCTTTCTTAATAGCCTTACGCTTTACATTAGCCTTGTAGTATGTTCCGTCATCACCGTCTTCGGTCTTTACAGTGAGATAGAACTCTTTCTTCCACTTCTCTGCTTCTTCTTTATCTGCAGTACGCATTTGTAGTTCCCACTGTAGTGTACCGAAAGGTTCTACTGGCTTTACTAGTTTAGCCCAGTGTAGTTCTGCATCACGGATAATCACTGTACGTTTTTCATCAATCATTTTCAATCTCCTCAATTCCTGTTGTTCGAATACCAGTAGCACCTTTCATAGCCTTAAACTCGTTAGTGGCCTCTTCAAGCGCTTCTACTTTATTAGCTGCAGTGACGAACACAGTGTCCGTCACCCAGCCTTCACATTTTACCTCATACTTTCTCATCTGGTTCCTCATTCATAGCGATGAGGTAGTTAAGATACCATTGAGCCTTCTTCAACTCTTGTAGCTTAGCATCTTTCTTACCATACCGCATTAGGTACTTGTACACTTGACCCATTAAGTGTGCCTCAGCACCTTCAAGGTCTCTTAGCATGAACACCATCATGTCCATGTACTCATACCCAGGCAATATCTCTTTGTAATGCTTGGGACTGACTGCGTTATGCTCTTCCATAAGCTTTCCTTTCATGTAGGCTTCGTGTCTCATGCAGTTAATCTTAGAATACGTTCAGCATGTGTTAGGAAGTGTTTACAGGTTTTATCGTAATAGATAACATCATTAGTCATACCATCACTGTCAAGAACTACTAGCTTTACTAGCTTACGTCTCATGTTGTAGATCCAAGCAGCACTAGGTGTCATGTAGCACCTGATGTCAGCGCTACTCTTAGCTGTTAGGATTTCATTAATAAGGTCATGTGTGATTACTGTTCTCTTAGTCATTATCTTCTTCCTTTCTACTACTCTCTACGGACTCCTCAAGGACTCCATTAAGGATTAACTCTTGTTTGATATCGTCTGGAACATCTAACAATAACTCATCATAGGTTTCCCATGAGTTAGTCTGTATTGCTTCTTCTATCTTAGTCTTGTAGAAGTGGTACATGCTAGGTGTCCGCTTAGGACTATGGTTTGTCATTGGTTTTCCTTTCTGTATCCTTAAAGGATACCTTTAGTATATCCCTTTCCCCCTATAAGGGTGTGTTATAGAGTCAGGGTCAGTTTCAGGCGATACCTACGTTTATCTCCTCTTCGTATAGTTCCATTTCACTCATATCAAAATCAATGTTTAGATAAACGCGTCCTTCGGTGAAGGATACGTCAACCTCTATTGGTGAATCATCAAGGTATGCTCTGATAGTGTCACTGTCATGGTACACTAAGAGTTCCTTAACGTGTAGTATGGCAGCTTCATTGTTAGAGGATAGCTGAATATGGTTATAGCCATAGTCTTCTATGCCCCATTGAGTGTTATTGAGCGTAGAGAAGACGAGGTTTAACTCGAAGTCCTCGCGGTATGTAACGTAGCGACCTGCTTCGATGGTTATCGAGGTGTTACGCTCTGGTGAGTCTGAGATTATCATTGTAGTGTTCCTTTCTAGAACATTAATAGTATTATTAGTAATGGGATTGCTACAGCGAGGAACAAAAGCCCCCACCAACGAAAACTGGGTATCATATAAAAATCCTTTTAGCGGTTACGATGTTTGTTTGTAAAATAAAATAAGCCCTTTCGGGCTTACTTTTTATTTATGGAATATACTAGTGTAGTACCAGCATAGTATAAGTATTACACTTATAGTGAATAAGGCGTATCCTATCACTTAGAAATCTTGTGATACGGTGGCGTTATTGCCATCTCCTATCACTAAGTCAAAGTCAACGCTTGCTTCAGGATTATATGCTACAAGGTCAGTTACTTGTACAGCAATCAGAATAGTTTTGCGACCGCTACGACCGCCTGTTGACCAATCATAAGAGTATACAATTAAGTTACCTGTAGATCCGTTACCGATAGGATCAGTGATAGGGGCTTTCTCATTGTTTACTACACGGATACTATTGTTTTGACCTTTATTGTTTACTGCAGGTCGATTAATGTTTAGTGCAAAGTTACCGTTAGGTAGCTGTCTTACTTTACCGTAAGCAGTCATTTCATCGATACGATCTTTACCGAATTCAATTTGAATGTCGAACTGTTCTTTACCGAATGGATTCATTTCAGCTTTGTATACTTTAGCATAGTTGAGTTTAACATCACGAATGATTGAAGTTTGTTTAGTCATAATGTGTTCCTTTCAAGAACGTTATTGTGCAACATTGCACTAGGACATAAGTGTCCTTTAGAATACACCTGTGAAGGTGTACTCAGAAGGTAACTTAGAATCCGATATCGATTTGATCTTCAGGATCACGACGACCACCCCAACGTATTGGCATGAAGGTGTAGTCAGAGAATCGACCTAGTATCTTATCTAGATAGACATAGTTCCAGCCATGAGTTTCATTTATCTCATGTATAATTCGTTTGTTATAGCTTTGAGCATACATATGGCAACAACTTATTTCACCGTCTTTGTTCATCCAGATACGAGATAGACTTATTGGGAAGTCTTTTATGACTTCTAGTGCATCTACATTGGTTTGGATAAGCTGTACTTTGGTGTATTTAGTACTGCTTGCTTTGGGTGATAATCGAGTAGCATCATACTCATGTACGGAGTGAAGCAGTGGATTGTTGTTTACACCATAGCCGCCTTCGCTGTAGTCTTCTGAGACTTTATCATACTCAGCATCAAGCATAGTTGTAACGTGTGGCTTGAATTCTTTTGGAACTGAGAAGAAGATATCGATATCTCTACATCCCCATCCATGATGCCAATCACGCGGCGCACCTCCAGCTACATAGGCTTGAGAGCCATCTGGTAGTTTATCGAGTAACATGTTTAGGTGTTTCTTAGCAACTGCTTTCTGAGATTTAGGGAAGAGTCCGGTTGAGAGAGTTGTTTTCAGTTTGATGTTGAGCATTTGATTTCTCCTAAGAAAGTGAGTAGTGAACGTTGTGAACCTAACCGTTTAACCAGTTGAGTACCACACCACGAGCCTTGATGCCATCCATTCTTTAAGCTAATTGTAGCAATTGTTTTCATTGTACCTACAAAGATTTCATCGGTTACGTTATGCTTAAACATGTATTTGGTATTGTCTCTAAATGAGCCTTTAGCATTCATGTCTTTGGTAAATCCGTTACTAATGAAGCTTTCGAATTGCCTATCTTCGATTTCAAAGTAACCTGAGTCTTTCTTAAAACCTAGGACTCTTCGTAGGTTTTCATTTAGAATTGGATCAATGGTTAGTTTCATTTTCAGAATCTCCTAGCTCTACTTCGAGTTTAATTCCTTCTTTTGGATTAAAGTAATTGAACAAGTCACCACAAGCACCATTCAAATCTCTTAATTGTTGTGCTCGTTCAGGGTGGTTTTCTTCTATGTCGTCTGCTACAGACCAGAGTAAAATCGTTGCGTGTAACAGTACACTCGCAGTTATTTCTTGCGTTTCTTTGTCTAAGTACATTTAAATCTCCTTAACCAACATTTAGCACACATCCACCATGTAGTGTAATTAGTTACATCTGACGGTGAATCACAATAGTCACACTTTGGTCTCATTACTATGCCTTTCTGTTCACATTATCACACACAAGGACACCCCACAACGAGAACTCCTCCACGTAAACCCAGAAATATTCCCAGAGTGGACCTAATTATGCCCCTGTAGTGTGCATTGATTGAATTATGTCTTGACTAGACAGCCATTCAGAAAGTAAATCAGCAGCTAACGGAGAGTCTGCTGATCTGCTTTGTAAGTATGAAGCATAAGCTTCGGTGTAAATAGACTCTACTTCATCTACACCTAAATGATTATTAAGAGCATCCTCACAGTTTACTCTAAGTTCACGCTCTTGTAGTTCGACAGAGATGTCTTGCATGAGTGCCTCCAATGCAGCTGAAGATGCATCTTGAATGTTAAGGTTACGAATGTTCATTACTCTTCTCCAATCATTTCAGTTTCTTCTACGTAATAGGAATAAGTCCTATTCCACAGAGTAGGATTAATATAATAGCAATCTTCTTCAGGCAACCATAACCCCTTGCTTCCAAGTTTAGGTAGTGGTTTATTCATAGTTATCTTTATTACATCACCCTTAAGACCTTCAGGTGAGTAGTATAATTTCAGAGGTGTACCTTCTTCCCACAGATCGACATCAGTCATTATAGCGATCAGTGTTTCTTCTTTTTGTTGTTCGTCTTCACACAACTCATTTGAAGTGTAATATACTTGCATTTAGTTCTCCTTACATTGCAGACACAAAAAAAAAAAGGCAGCGACCCCCCACCCAACGAAGGGCAGGAGGCCGCACAGAGCCTAGAAGAGGATCTGGTCGGAGGCCGGAGCAGCCGGAGCAGACGCACCAAAAGGCTCAGACGAGAGAGCGCAGAAGTGGCGGGTCGAAGGACCAGCAACAGCCAAGAAGACAGGAGAGCCAGAGGCCACAGCCGCTTTAAGAGCTACCCCAAAGCCCACAGAAGCAGCCGCGCCCTGACCACCAGGAAAGCCCTTAAACAGAGCTATAAAGGTCTGGGAGAAGCCATCCGCAGAGGTAGCAACCACCGAAACCCCTGCATCACCAGCATTGGAGGTGTAAGCCGACAGCCCAGAGAGGACAACAGGCACACCACCCGCAGCAGGAGAGAACGCCGAAGCAGGGAACGACTTCCCGAAGCCCAGAGAGTAGGACTCAGGGACACCAGCAGCGGCAGGAGTTGAGATTACGGCGATTTGGTTTGCAGTTACGTTTTGCATATCAGGTTCCTTTCAGAGAACACAGTTGAGGGCAAGGACGCCCAAGGGAAGCCAACAGCGGCAACCCACGAGGCGGCTCGGCAAGGGAGGAAAACCGAGACGCCACGAGGACAGCCAGACCCCACCCAACGAAACCGAAGGGCAGGGCAAGGGCAGGGAGACAGCAGGAAAGGCTTAAGCAGCCAAGGCACGAGAAGAAGCCGGAGCCACGGCGCAGAACCAACGGGCAGGAGACCAGCCAGAGCGAACGCCGAGGGAAACAGCAGCACCAGAAGAACGAGCAGCGCGGAGAGAGGCAACCAACGCCGACACAGCTGCCGGAGACGACCGACCAACGCGACACGCCAGCGGAGCCGAAGAACCAGAGACCCAGACAAGGACAGAGGAAGAGGAAGCACACCAGCCGAGGCGGGACACCACGACAGGCCGAGACCAAGAGACAACAGAGAGAGGAGAAAGAGAACGGCAAGAAAGAGAAGAAGCAACCACGAGAACACCCCACAGAAAAAGAGAAAGAAAGAAGCCACCCAACGAGACGCCAGAGGCAGACACGGAAGGCAACGGAAAGGCACGGAAGGCCACCCAACGAAACGGCAAGGCCAGGGAAAAGGGGGGAGCAGGAAAAGGCAAGGGTACCAGAGGAAGCGCTCACATCTTTTTTATACAAACAAAGAAGGTCCATTCTGGTACTAAACACACCCTTATAGGAAAATTTAGAGGACAATCTAAATGGATAATAAAAGAAAACTACAACTTCTACAAGAAGCTAAACGTAGAGAAAAACAGGGGGCATACAAAGCTGACTTTGAACTTTTTAGTAAGGAACAAATTAGAATTATTACTAAAAACGCTTCACAGGGCTTCGTACCCTTCGAGTTTAACGAAGCACAACGAATAATCAACCAACAGTTACAACAACAGTTACACGAAACGGGTAAAGTTAGAGCAATTGTACTCAAAGCTCGACAACAGGGCATCAGTACCTACTGTGCAGCCAGAGTTTTTTGGAAAACTTTCTTCACTCCCTACACAAGGTCTGTCGTTATGGCGCATGATAGCGCTACCTCAGACGCTCTGTTTAATATGTCGCGTAATATTATCGATAATATGGAAAATCCTCCAGAATTACAGAAAAGTAACGCTAAAGAAATCATATTTCAGGAAAATAAAAGCGGATATAGGCTATACACTGCAGGAGCTAAGGAAGCTGGTCGAGGAACTACCCCAACTATTGCTCATTTGTCGGAAGTAGGCTTCTGGCAGTTCGATGAACAGATCCTAGCAGGACTCTTCCAAGGAATTTCTCAAGAAGAAGGCACCGAGGTGATCCTGGAAAGCACCGCTAATGGCGCATCTGGAGAGTTTTACAGGCTATACCAAGGCGCTATGAGAGGCGAGAACGAATACATCCCTATTTTTCTACCTTGGTTTATAACTTCGGAATACCGTAGGACTGCTCCTGAAGATATGGAGCTATCTGAGGAAGAATGGGAGCTATTGGAGAAGCATGACTTAGATAACGATCAGTTATACTGGCGTAGGCTGAAGATAGCGGAGAGTGGGGAACGAAAGTTTAAACAAGAGTACCCTGCAAGCCCTGAAGAGGCCTTTCTAGTCACTGGTAATAGCGTATTTGATCAACAAATAATAAATAACATAGTAGTACAGGCACCTCAGTACGTTAGAGAGTACGATGAGAGAAGTAGCTACTTTGAAGATGCTAAAGAGGGACACTTAGAGATTTGGGTACCCCCCAGTTTTGAAGATCGTTTTATTATCGGTGCAGATGTTGCACTAGGAGTAGGCCAAGACCATAGTACAGCTGTGGTAATGAACAAAGAGAGGCAAGTTTGTGCGCTATTTAGAGATAACTTCACGGATCCTAGTAACTTTGGTGATATTTTATTCTATCTGGGTAGATACTACAACAATGCCCTACTAGCAGTAGAGAGTAACAGTCTAGGTATCGCTACTCTAAACCGTTTAAAACAAATGAACTATGTTAACCTGTATTATCAGACTAAGGCAGCGAATCTTCTAAACGATGAAGGTGGAAAGCCAGGCTTTAGGACAACAGTCTCTACTAAACCTATGATAATAGGAAACCTGAAGCGAGCTATTGAGGAAGATGACCTATGGATTCCCTCAGATACTATTGTAGGGGAGTTACGGACTTATGTTGCAGCAGAAAACGGGAGCACTAATGCCCTCGCAGGAAACTTTGACGATACTGTTATGGCTCTTGCAATCGCATTCGAGGCATACCGAACCCACCAACATAGACTCACAGACGATACAGTATCTTGGAGAGACAAGGTAGGACAGTTAGAGCAGGAGAATACACAATGGTTATGACTAAGGGAATATCGATATGACAGAGAAAGAGAATCCCAAGGCTATTCGGGGAGACCCAAACCATCCAGGTTTAAAAAACCTAGTCTCTATAAAAGACTCTGAGAT
>WLWE01000516.1_pt1 | contig 32846 bp, 34 predicted proteins | sample 6718301 | NCBI WGS metagenome assembly WLWE01 (sample SAMN12718691, study PRJNA515312) | sponge metagenome | isolation source: marine sponge | host: Mycale hentscheli | place: New Zealand: South Island, Marlborough, Capsize Point | collected 2003-05-01
GTTGGGATGGAATATATATTTTTCATTCTAAAAAGACCTTTCGTGATGGTTATACCCCTCAATACATAACCGTACAATTGTCTTACAATGAGTATAAAAAGACTCAGTACAATCAATTTTTCATTGAAAAAAGACTCATCATTGGACCCGGTCAGATGCCTGTCTTAATTGGTACCATGCCGAATGCCATGAACAAAAGGAATCGGCTTATTTTTGATTTGAAAGATTATGACAAATCAGAAATTATCAACCATTGTTTTCAGAATAATATTAAGGTTTATAAGAGTTGGAATAAGAGTAGATTAATTACTGCTTTGTTAAAGTGTTAATTTAAACACGAGCTCCTGTCAATACATCGACATTAACTTGTACTCCGTATTCTACAAACACGTAGAATTTGATTATTTGTTGACCGTTATTTGTTCCACTAATCTGGACAGACTTAGGAACTGCCTGGTCTACCGCCAACATGCGACTGGCGTTCACGTAGTAGTAACCATATAGTTGCTGGAACTTCCAGAAATCAATAAGGCCGGATGCTAGGCCGTCAGTAAGGCCGGCGTTTACACTATTGCAGCCGTATAATTGCTGAATGAACTCTTCATATGAGCGCTGAACTTGGTTGTAGATCAAATTCTGGCCAGCAACTGTGATATTAAAGTTAGTCAAAGAAGCCATTGCCATCGTGGTCCCTCCACCAGCGGTATCGAAGGGGCTTTGGAAGGGTGGCAACTGAGCTCCTGCTGCTGTTTGATCAATATATTCAGTAAATGGGATGACCAAAACACTCTTAATATTGGAGATACCGTTCGTGATTAAATACTGGAAAGAACTTCCTACACCGACTTTAGACGTGGTAAACTGATATAGGTCAGAATACACGATTGTCTTAGTAGGCTTGGATAAGTAGGCTTGCTCGAACGAAGGGTTGAACGTAAATGCCGGTACATTGAGGAATACACTGTCTCCAATGGTTCCCTTTGGTGGCTGTCCTAATGGAGATGGCCATGCAGATCGCTGAGTGCTGTCGATAACTTGAGAACCAACGTTAAGAGTGATTCTCATTGTTCCAGCAGCACCTGGTGATGTTCCAACAATGGTTGTATCAAGAACTGTCGGTGTAGCTGTTCCTGTAGTTGCTGCGTAAGTGGCTGATGATGCCACCATTATGGGGCTAACGCCTCCTAACGGCGAGATGACACTGTTAATACCAATTTGCCCTGCCACTGGAGTATTTAAAACTACGACGGGCTGGTTGAGATTCAACGTTAGCCGGAAGAAAACTCCCTTCAACAACGGAATTTGACTAAAGAAAGAATGCAGGTGACGTAGGTAGATGAAGGCTTGGATTTGGTAAGCCATGGAAGCTACACCTACAGCAGCACCTGGTGTATATGCGGTACCAAGTACACGAGATCTGTATGCCGTGTCCATTTGATTTAATTCTTGAAGACCTTGGTATGTGGGTGTGGCTGCAGTTCCTTGACCAGGTTTACCGGCCGCATCGATTATAAGTCTTGACCATCGTGCCCAGATACCAGCGTTCTGAACCTCGCTCTGTCCAGCAGTTACACCTAAAGATCCTTGGGCAATAGCTTTTTGGTTATTGCAAAGACCGATACCACTTAAACCACCGGCTGCTGAGTTTATTGTGAAATTTGCATCGTCTGGATAGAATCCGATATGGGGACCCATAATCTCAACGTCAGCCATACTGAGGGTTGTCATTAGTACGAATACAGAGTGAAGTCCGCATAGTGACGTCTGCTGGATGATCGTGGTTCCGGCGTAATCTAATATCATACTATGCACGATACTACCGAACCAGTTTTTTAGGGAAAGCACTTGATGATGACCAGGGATAAGAGTTCCTGCAGTAGTGAGCATACCTGTACCAGCAGCGGTAGTAGGAGCAGTAGCAGACATAATTAGAGGAACATTCAAGTAGGCGTTTCTGTAGTCCATATACTTATTTGAGTTCGCTAATTGCGACGTGTCGATAGTGAGCTGATTGCCTTGGTACGACCCATTCTGTTGGTCTTGCAAGCTTAACCAGTCCCTTTTCACGAAAATTTCCGGCGAGCTTTCGCTCATCATGGCCATGTCGTAAGTCAAAGAATCTCCAGACATTCTGATTATATATTCTCCCGAGAGAAAAAATTCTGGCGAATTTAGTTGGCCTTTTGGGTAAAGGAGAACTTGATGGGCGACAACTCCCGGAGTTTTTGTTCTTTGGCTGTCCTTTCTGCTAATTTCAGACCTTTTAATTTATTGGCCACCGATCCAGATAATTTGTTCGCCTCCGAAACTTTCTTAAAGTCCTCGGTTGGGATAGGAAGATGAGAACCTCCCCGATTTAATTCTACACGTCCATCTTTGCTCATATTTTCCATATTTACTAAAGTTGATGCCCCACGGGACATACCTCGATAAATGTACGGTGGCATTTTATTATACAATATGGGTATAAAAAAATTACATAATTTTCTCCTGTTCTTTGCGTATTATAGTGCGAATTTTGAGCAAATTTGATTCAACTGTCTGCACTGCTTGAAGCTTCTGTCGAATTGGAGTTTCTTTTGCTACAGTTGTTGCGTCTTTCAATTCTTTCATAAGTTCCCCACGTTCTCTGGAGAAATCGTCTAAATATCTGTTCAAAGCCTCAGAAGTTAATCGATTATTCATCATATACATAAACTTTAGATTTTAATAATTCGTACTGTGATGCAATCTTCGAGAAATGTTACTGTGTTGGCCTGAAGATTCATTATGCTGGGGGTTATGACTATAGCGTAGAGTCTCCATACTCTTCGGAACTCCTAAAGGTCCAGATGCTGACATTCTCAACTGCTTACTATCATGGTCTCTAATAATTAGCGTAACAATAATTGCTGGATCTTGTATTAGTATAGGCTGACCGTTTCTGTCTGTAAAGGTTAAGATAATCTGAGAAGCTTGCCCTGGAATCATTTGATTCCAAGAGTATTCTGGTACGTCTATTTGGATTAGACCTCCAATTCCAGTCTTAGCTGGGACAGGATACATAAAAGTTTGAGGGTTCGTATAAAGGTTAGAAATAAGATTGCAATTTAAGAATATAACACTGTTTGGCTGTACGTTTGGTGTTTGAGTAGAAATAAATGATGTGTTACCAGTAGGAAAGGCCGCTAAACCTTGGAAGTAGAAGGGGGCTGCTGCTGGCTGTTGATAATTGGCAGTAAAACCCGCCCAATCTGCAAAGTTTGCGGGAAATTTCCATCCAGGGGCATCACCGACTACTCCTGGGAAGCCTCCTAATGCACCTACACCAGAAAGAAGAGGTGTGTTACAGAATCCACCTGGTGGCTCTGCATACGCCGCTGGTGCTGGTCCAATTCCTGTTGAGTCTTGAGGAAGAGCAAAAGAGTTAAATTGTAGCTTATATCTGGTTATGTTAACCTGGGCTTGAATAAAGTACACGAACTCTCCGGTTGTATTATTTATAAGGTATAGATTGTTATCAATACAGAACTGTTGAATAAATGCATTTAAGTCAGCTACTTCATATAGCCCATCTGGAATAGTGATGGTTATTAAAGTAGAGGGTTGAGTAATAGGGTTACCAGCGTTATCTTCATTAAGCTGTGGCCACTGTATTTGAACCTTGTTATTATTCAAAGGTGCTGCATTAATGTTCTGCCATGAATAGTACATGTATAAATTTGATAGTGCTATCTGCGAACCTTCTAAATTCTTACTACCTGGAATATCATATACCATTCTATTGTTTTCATCATTTACTATATTCTCACGGGTTAGCGTAATAGTGTGCATCCTGGGTTATATAATTAAGGGACAAAAAAAATTTATGTATGTTTCTTATCAAATCTACCTTCAGAAACGCCATACGTCATTCTGTTATTTAAATGTTTATAGGTGGCTTTACCGCCTCTAACTACTTGCGGTTTCCAATATCTTACTTCACTACCTCCAAAATAGAAAGGATTACTAACATATGTTGACTTAGGTATTTGTCTTACTCCAGCGGGATTCAATGTCGCCGGGTCATTTGGTATTCGGCCCATATCCACATCGGGAATTGTATGAAAACGTCGTCCTTGAAGCATCGTTTATACATTAACCGTAGAAAATGTATCCTGGGAGTCATTATCTTCTAAATCCGTTCCAGTAGCATCATCCATGTAATAGTTAGGATACAGTTTACGATAACCTCTTAAGAAATACTGATTATTCTTACTGTAGACAAGCTTACTAAAAGGTTCATGCTTTCTAAACCATTCTTTCATATTGTCTGGGGAATTCTCCTTGTTGTTCTTTATGTATGGAGGCAAAAGCTGCCAATTTTCGCAATTACGTAGCTGACTGACAATAGACTGTAGAGTATGATCTATATCCCACTCTGCATACGGTACTATGTCGCTTTCCTCCCGGATCTTGTAATTTGCAGTGAAGAGTCGGTGCACCAGGTATGAATCCAAGGTATATCTTTGAGTACGCTCAATGACACTGCGAGGAGTAATACGTCCTATGTCATATTCAATGTCATGAAGCTTATACACATAGGATACCAGTATTTTCATTAAAGCATTGCGACGGTCCTTCCACCACTCCATCTTCTTTAATCCTTGATTCTTCTTGTAAATATGCTTCTCTGGGTTTACTTCATTTTCATCGGATACAAAACGGGATTCGAACAGATAATCTAAGTAGCGCTCAATATCTGCAAACTCCGCAGATTCTGCCATATGTGGCACCGAGTTGGCTTCCAAACATAGCGATAAATGTAACTGAATATCCCGGGTATTTTTATGCAAAAATCGGCCTTGGGTAGTTGTATTTCCTGTAAGGGCTTTAATCGTACTGTTTTGTATCGGTAGGTTTTTAGGTGGTTCAGAACACACGACCCAGCGTTTCTTATCTAAGGAGGCAATCACGGGGTTCGCATCCCCAGAACCGCTCTTCTTCTGTGATTCAATAAGTAGAGCTGATGGAGCTAGATAGAAGTAGTCGCCCAGACATACCTTCATCATGATTGTTATCAAACTCTTTCCATTTCGCCCGGATCCATTGAAGATAAAGAATTTCTCTACATTGCGCCCGGTAAGTCCAGTAGCCAAAGTCATCATTAGAAACTCCAGTAATTCAGGATCGGGGATTATTTCCCGAAAAATACGCCAGATTTCAGCTTCATATTCGGGCTCTTCTAAGTCAGGATAGAAATTATAGCCACACGACATTTGCACATAATCCTCCCGTGTACGGTCCCGGAATTCTTTTTTCGCAATATCCAGTACCCCATTCTTGAAGTTAAGTATATCAGTGTTCATGTCAAATTCTTGATTGAATATAGAGAGAAACGTTTCGCCAACTTTTTTTATGTTGCCCATGTAAGACGCAGATCCAATGAATGCAGTCAAAGTATTAAGAGACTTTTTCACTTTCGCTTCCTCCCATACATCTTCTTTGATTTGTTTCTTGACCTCGTTTATCAATAGACTACGGAAATTGGTAAAGAAGAAATGATGCCCCTTCTCCCAGTTAAAGCCGTCCCATGTAAACCATTGTTCATCTTTCCTGATATATAGAAAGTCATCTGCTTGGTCAGAATTCTGTAGCAATATAGCTGCGTCCATGTGAGAGGTCTTGTAAAGATTGATCTTCATCAAGGCTTCATCTACAGCGGTCTTCGTAGCATCTTCATCCAATTTAGTAGGGGAATATTCTACTTCCTGTGGTATCTCTATGTTCGAGATGTCAATAGCTTCATCCAGTTCTTTTGCCTCAAATACAAGAGGTAGTCCAATATGCTTGTCTGCGTATACATTACATAATTGTAAAACAGACGGTAATCCGCCAGGAAATGCATCTACTTTCTCTCGGGAGAGTTTAAATCCGTCAAACTCAAAAGATGTATTCATGTAGGCAGTATCGGTATTCATTAAGTCTGTGGAGCTTGATAAGAAAGCCATGACCGAATCCACTACTAAGAACTCCTGATTCTGTGCCCATAAGGCTAAGAACGTTCGCATGATCTTATGAGGACTGGAATCATTGGATTCTTTGCGTTTCCACATCGCACTTTTATAGAGCTCGGGATTACGGGCCTTAAGGCGATAAGCAATATCAGCCAAGTCTGTCCCTAACTGAGTAACATATGCAGGAGCTTTGTCCGGTACAATTATGTTGCGCTTGAGGCATCGCTCTTTGAATCCCATCCATGTGCCCATGAAAAAGAGACTGATAAACAGCTGTTTAATTAACCATCTTTGGTCCGGTGCGAACTTTAGCTCCTCCATGAGGGTCTTTATGATCAGATCTCGGTCATGAACATACAACTCCAGGGATTTTGGAGCTGGTAATTTATTTCTGATAAGAGTCCAGTATATGATACACGGCTGCGCATTCTTGAGATCAATGTCGTAGTAGAGCTTCGCAAGTGTATGGCGCACAGGGCGCAGAAAGCTGGAAAAGCCAAGAGAGCCCACTACATATGGACGTCCCCAACCGTGTTTCGGAAAGCGATATTCGATTATGACTCCTTCAAGGTTTGCATCATACTTCTTCATGTAAGCAAAGAGATGATCTTCTACTGTCTTATATGATTTGGTATATTCAAATAACCAGTGGTCCTCTGGCACCGTATGTGGTATCATTTTTGAATGGAGCAACTTCTTACAGTCTTGTATGTCAAAGCATTCGACATGCTTTCTTGAGACTACAAAGGAGTCAACTCTTTTAATTGCAGTTAAAGGTGGTTTTACTTGCGCCATCATATATTCTTAAATTAGATATAAATTATGAACTCTGTGAAAACGGGTGTTTACAGTGTGGGGTTTTCAATTTTTTATGGCGAAAAGCCTTACTGGAATGGTAATGTTAGGAAACCCGGTTTTTCTTATGAACTCCCCAGGCTACCATTTACAAAAACCGGGTTCTTTTTCTATAGCGTTTTTTGGTCATGTCACATGTCATATGTCGTATGTGACATGTGACATATGACATTATATATTTTTTTTATAATAAAAAGTTTTAATTATAAGTGATATTCATAGTTTCAAGTAGTATAAATATCCTTACTATACTCGACTTATAAATACACCAACAAAAACAAGTCCAGTAAGGCCAGTAAGGCCCTGATTTTCATAAGCAAGCTAAAGATTGTTTTCTATACATAGCATATATACATAATGTCAGAAGCTCTTACACCACACCTTACACGTGAACAGTATATCCGAGGATATATTGATGCTTTACGGATGGAAGAACAGAACATCAACTATAATTATGAAGCAAATGACCGATATGGCAAAACTGGTGAGACATTAGGAGTTGCTTTAGACGAATCTCAAACAGTATTAGGACTTCCCAAAGCTACGTTGCTTCCAGCTACAGCAGTAAAGTTTAAAGGTGAAATAGATAATCCCTTTGCAGCTTTGAAAGGTCTAAACACAGAGGAATTAGCTTTCGCAAACGCAGCAGCAGAACAATTGAAACCGATTATGAAAGACAACTTTGGTAGTCCTATGCAGGCTTTTCTTTTTAGAGGTTTTCTTCAACAAGAACTACGTAATGCAAAAGCAGAGCAAAACATTGCTCCTTACGTTAAGAGCATTGTACCACAGGCACCACCAAACACAGTTACTACTCCTAAGGAAAATACAGACCCCTTTGCAGGACTTGCGGAGGAAGCATTCAATCAAGCACGAAATGAGGCTTATAAAGGCGAACAAAAGCCTGTACCTGGTGACCAACAAAGTCAAACAGGAAGCGGCAACAATAACAAAAGTTTAATACAACAAGGATTACAGAAGGGTAAAAACGTTCTCAAGAAAGGCAGGGGTATCTCTACGGGTAAAGCTACGTACTATCCTCTTGGAGATCATTTCATTAATATTGACCACTTAAATGACGGAATTGTAAACATTAAGAAACATAATTTGAAATCTTCCAAACTTCCTAAGAAGAAAGTAGGTGGTTCTGTAGGCAAGGTATTGAAAAGTGTATTAAAAGGAGATTCACCATCTCTCCATGATATGGAGAAAATGGATGATGATGAGAGAGGATACATAAATCAGCTTGGTAAAATAACAGGCGAGGGTAAACTATCCATGCCCCTACGTGACCTTACATCTGAAGAGAAGATGGAACAAGAGTTTGAGATCTTAAAAGGACAAATTATCGCAGGGAATGACAATGAAAAGTTAGTAAAAGACTTTAAGTTAATGCTTATGCGGCTTATGAGAAGTGGCCGAATTCCAAAAAAAGAAGGACAAGATATATTACTCGACCTTGCTACATTAGGTTACTAATTACAAGTACCATATAGAGTCTTGAACATGTCCATACATGCATCTATTTGACTCCAAATGTCAGACACGGCCTCCTCCATCTGGTCACAGTAGGCCTCTCTGGTCACATCATACAGCTCAGTAAGATGTCTGTCAAGCCCTCTGTAGGCGATGAGAATAGCCTCACTGGGAGTGCATAGCCCCTTTAGACACTTAATTACATAGTCAATAGCCTCAATGGAGTCTATGGCCTCCTTTCTGATCTCGTCTACATCGATCTCGACATTTAAGTCATGAATTCCAGACAGCTTGTCAATGTCTTTACGGAGTTTATCCATACAAGTGGTCGCATGATCGAATGCGATCATATAGTGGAGTTTAACCTCTGTTTTAGGCTTATTCTTTGAGCCTTTTGGTCTGCCACGGTTTTCCGCTTTTTCCTCAGTTTCTGCATAATAAATTTTGCGAATGAATTGAACCACTTCAGGTTGAATACATAATGCCATAAGCATGCAAATGCTGCCGCAAAAGAAAGAATTTAAGCACATTAGCAATTCTACCATCATTTCAATTTATTTATGAAATAATAGTAGGAGAGATGCCTCTTTTTTCAATTTTTTTTTCATTCTTAGGAAAACCGGTTATTATTCGGTCAATAAAAACCGCCGGTATGTCTGGGGAGAAAAAACTTAGGAAAAAAAGCACAGAATTTGAATTCAGTAGTCATAATTGAAAGGATGGCAGAGCTTCAAAACCTTTTGACACAGTTGCAACAACATTTGAGCAAGACCACATCAGAGGTCGCTTGTCAGACCGATCCTTATGATATTCATTCGGAATTGTCAAATATTTGGCCCAATATTTTACAATCTTACTTAAACGATCGCCGCACAGTAGAGCCTATTAAGAAGAAAGCCCGTACAGGGATGGCAGTAAAGGAAGCACTCCACACCTGTCCTAAATGTCAGACAGTGTCCGCATACTTTGAGTCAGAAATCCAGGAGAAGTTTGGTGTGAAGACAAACGGAAAACATCAGTCGTGGTGTAGACAATGTCGTGGATGCCTTCCTATTGTAAGAACTCCTCCTTCTAATGCGTTCTTTGATGACGGTCAAGACATGGAAGATGGTGCAGAAGACGACTTTGCAGATCTAGAAGATGATGATAAGTTGTATGACGAATCGACAGAAATACTTCACAGAAAAGATTGCATCTACGTTGCTTCAAGACAAAGTGGAAGAAATCATGGATTTCTGTTTCATGATACACTTAAGAGGAAGACTGAGACATGGGATGATGCAGAATGGAGACATAAAGAGAACAATCATCCTCTCATGGACAAGAGAGAGAAGCTTCTGAAAATCATTGCTGATCAAGAAAGGACACACGTCAACATTATTCGCAAACAATTAGAGCATATGACAACAGTCGAGCTTTTCTACCAAATCAAGAAAGATTCACCGCTACTACTTAAGAGCTTGTCGGCGAAAGATATTCATTAAAATTCTTACGGTACCTTTGATTCTCCTCAGCTTCGTAATCTATTAATAAAACGCTGAATTTCTCTTTTGTTGCTTCTTGATACATTCTTAATAGTTGGTCTTTATCAATACCAAGGCCACCCTCCGATAAGATGAGTTTCAATTCACGTTCCCCTGACAGCTTTAATAACACTAAATATGTGCAATTTTGACGTATAATTTTAGGTATAGAGAAGTATGACTGACTGAGATAGACTACAGAACAATTTAACTTTCGTGCACGAATATAGTAGTTTGCTATACGAGTTTGATTCTTTTCCAACACTAAATCATCAAAAATAACAATGTGGTTGAATATTTTATCCATTTTATCTAATAGCGGGGCATTTTCTAATCCTTCCTTTATAACTATTCTATCATTAAGTGACTCAAGCCATTTGTACAATGGTTCATCTTTATTCCGTGTTACAATGGTGATATGATGGAAGGTTCCTTGACCGGCCGAAAACAATCCCAGTAAATTGCAAACCATGTTTGTTTTGCCAGAGCCGGATGGGGCAACCACACACATTCTGAATGGAATCTTCAAATTATGAAGATGTTTGTTTGGATTCTTTGATTCGACAAGTAAATCCTTTGCAATTGGATCATTTGACATGACTTCATACAGATTGACTACTTTAGAAGAAGGTGCAGGTGCTTCGGCTTTTTTTTTACGAGATGCCCTTTTGGGCTTTTCCTCTGCAATTTCTTTTTCTAATCGTGTGAACAATGTTTTACTCATTTCTATATAAGATGGTAATATTTTATTTTATGTGCTTAAATTATATACTAAATGGTCTTTGAAAATCAACCCCCAGGAAAACAAATCTCTACAGGTATAGGTACAAAGCCTGTCTTTATTAATGGAGCTCTATGGAATAGTAATGCCTTTGTAAAGAAGAATTCTATTTTAGCCCCAATAGGGCCAGCGAATAAATTTGGCATCCGTGGTAAAAACTCTAAATCATCTAATAAAACCTTTTTCTCTGGCTAATATATAATTAAGGATGTCTGACGATCAACCACCATCAGAACAACTACCTATCTTTAATCCGGTAAACTTTAAGGGGACTTCAAATCAGTCATTAAACTATCCTATTGCGCAAGGGGTCGAGACGTTCCCAGGGGGAATAGTCTTCGGGGACGGGTCTTTCCAAAATACGGCCGCTCCAAGTACGGCCGCTTTTGTCCAATATCCAACAGCCCAAGGTCAAGTCACTTTCCCCAGTATAGCGTTTGCAGATGGTACTACACAGAGTACTGCAGCAAATACAAGTACAAATTATATCGAATTCCCAACTGCGCAAGGGTTATGCTCCTTTCCGTCGGGAATTACGAACGTGGGAGATATTACCCAGGTGACAGGCAGTACATCATTAAACAGTACAACTTTTAATGGCACTATAACCCAAGCGATAGGATCAACATCACTTGGTAATACAACTATAAATGGAAACTCAACCTTAAATGGTAACTTCAGTCAAACCACTGGAAATTGTTCATTACAAGCTGCAATTATAGACGGATCAGCAGATATAAACGGAGCAGCTACTGTTACAACAAATTTTGGTACTTCTTCAAATATAAATCTAAAAGCTGTTGATTCTACAACCAGCAAGTCAATAAATCTTCTACCCAGTGTAACTGCTGGAGCTTACAATCCTGCGACAGAGGCAGGAGACATACAAGTTCTCGCCTTCAAGAGTGGGTCTCAAAATACAGAAACATTGGATTTAACTACATGGTCCAGTACTAACTCCGCTGTAAAAATAAAACCTACCTCTGTTGAAATAGGAGCTGGTGGACTCGGTGTAACAGGAACAAGTAATATTCTATGTGATGGAACAACAGTTAACATTAGTCCTTCTGTCACTTACCCTGATACAACCGTACAGAATTCGGCTTTTACAGGAGCCGGCTCATTGGCAGGGTCTTATACATCTGCAGATGTTACGATAAACTCGAATGGTCAAATAACAGCTATTTCAAACGGTACGGGCAGTGCGCCCAACATTGTTTATTCACCATGGGCCAGTAGTGTTAATTTTGCAAGTGGATTTAATTCCGGAACAGTAGTATCAGTCGCATTAACTCCTGGAACGTGGCAACTTATTGGTGTACTTGCAGTAACTATAGGAGGTGGTGCAAGTTTTAATCCTTCTGGTAATGTTAGCAACCCTTATGCACTATGCTCTATTAACCAACCTGGAGGTGGCAGTATTGCAATAGGAACAATCGCCTCGCCTTCCAATGGAGCAACTTGGAGCGGAGGCTCTGGACAAATATATACCTATGTTCAGACTGTTGTTACAATTACCAGCAATTCAACTTACACTTTGCAATACAATGTACGAGTGGACTTAACAACCGGATATATGAGTATCCCAAACATTAGTCCACCATCATACCTGCGGGCAATACAACTCGGTTAAAACATTTATTGAACGTACTTAAACAAATAGCCTTTATAAATATAACATGGATTGTCAGCACTGTAATCGAGCTATAAATTTTGAATATCATATTCTACGTCACGGCACACAGCCAAATAGTATTATTGGATATGGGCACTTTTGTTCTCTCAATTGCGCCGAAAACAAATTACGAACTGCGAATCATGGAGACTCTGACTATTTCGCAGCTTTATCTCTTATGCTACAAAAGTACGTAGGTGAAAATAATGCAAAGTTATTCTATTCTCCACCTGAAGTCAGAGAGATTCAATCACTATTAGAAGTAGTCGAGGAACGTCCAGCCAGTATACCAAAGTATCAAGTGAAGAAAGCCAGTAAGAATAAGAGGAGTACTAATGACATACTGAAGAATGACTTTTTCACAGGGAAATGTGAGACTATCTACACTGCTAAGAACTTATGTACTTCCAAATAAAAAAAAGCTTATATTGAAAAAAAAAAATACCCCTTGGAGCCGAGCTGGTTGAGTGGTTCGGACCCGAGGTCGGATGTATTCTACCCCTTGAGGGTACAAAGTGAAGTCTCGGGTTCGAATCCCTCTGGTCTCCAAACTTGAGAAGATGCGGGTTTAAGGGTTCACCTCTTAACTAATTCCTTGCCCTCCTGTTTGAGGCCATGCTTGGCACCATTTTTTTTATGCATAGTATATACACTATGGATGAAATACAAGTAGAAATACCTAATAATGGATGGAATCAAGAAGTAGAGGACATTTTAGAAAGACTTCGAGTAAATAGTGTTTCGTTGTCAGAATACCATCGAAGAAACTTTTATGACTATAAATCCTATGCAAAATATTTTAGAATTCCTATCATAATAATGTCGATTATCAACTCAACTGCGGCTGTAGGCTTAGTGAACGTGGGTGTAGAGCAGGTCATTGTAAACGGAATATGTTGTCTTATTGGTATGTTGATCTCTATTATTTCCGCAGTTGAGCTATACCTGAACATAGAAAAAGCTATGGACAATGAGATGCAACAGAGTAAGGACTTCTACACGTTAGCTATTGACATATTCAGAATGTTAAAATTAAAACGGGAAGACAGGGGCGAAAATGGCAAAGAATTTATGAATAAAAAATATGCCCTGTATACGAAACTACGTGAAACAGCAGATTTGATGAAACAGAAGGTTAAACATGATACATTGGCTAAGGTTCCTTTCAATTTAGAAAGTCCGTCACCAGGATCAAGTGATTTAGAAGAGGATCCATACAAAATATTTCCTGCCAGTACAAGTTACATTTTTGATAGATTTATAAGAAAATCTGCTGATAAGGTATAGAATGAGATACAATAAAGCATATGGTGTTGGCTTAAAAGCTGGTACGTTGCGAGATCTTCTGGAATCATCATACAGTGGACAAGACGTAGATGGATTTACTATTGATGAAGAATTGTCTTCTGATTATGCAAAAGTCTATTACAATGCTGATACTGATAAAGCGGTCGTTGCTCACAGAGGCACCAGTGGCGCTTCTGATTGGGCTAACAATGCTGTATTTGGAGTGGGTGGTAAAGAGGCTTATAGATATACAGACAGATATAAAGCAAGTAAAGAATCACAGATAGGTGCACGTGACAAATATGGTAAGGAAAACATCACTACCATTGGGCATAGTCAAGGCGGGTTGCTGGCCGAGCTATTTGGAGAGGAAGGCCGAGAAACTATTACAGTAAACAAAGCTACCCGACCACAGCAATCTCTCTTCGGGTTAGGTAAAAAAGGAAAGAATCAATACGACGTTCGTAGTACTGGAGATGCGGTATCCTACTTTAGAAATCCCTACAAGAAAAAAAATCGCCGAGATGTAGACATCAAGGCCGAAACTATGGATCCGCTTGTAGAACATTCCTATGATATACTGAACCGGATAGACCCAGAATCTGTCATTGGTGACAAGGTCATCGGAGGTGGTAGGTGCTGGGCAGGATTTGAAGCTGTGGAAGGTAAGAAACCTTATTCAAAGGGCTCTTGTAAGAAGATAGGAGAAGGCCTCTCTCAACGTGCCAAATCTCAAGCCAAAAAAATAGGTGTAAAAATAAAAGAATCAAATAAAAAACATAAAAAAATCGATGTTATAAATAATGAGGGTGAGGTCCTCCATTCAATAGGCGATTTACGCTACCCTGATTATGCATCCCTATTGGAGAGTAAAGGGAAAGAATTTGCTGACAAAAGAAGAGAACTCTATAAAAAGCGGCATAATAAGACCAGGAAAGTACCAGGTACTGCCTCTTACTATGCGGATCAGATATTATGGTGATCTTTTAGCATTTTTTTTCTCTAATTTAATTATATATTAGGATGACATTTGATAAGCATTCCATTCCCGAACTAAAAGCAATTGCCAAGCAATATGGACTCAAAGGATACTCTACACTGAGTAAGGGGCCTTTAGTTAAACTTGTTAAAAAACATTTGAAGAAGACCAAGTCTGGTATAGAGGTGAAAGGAGGAGTCGCAATATCCCCTGGCCCGATACAAGGGAAGGCAGTGCCACGAAAACCAGCACTACGTCGTCAGACAAATGATCCTGTTAAAACTGCTGTTGAAAATGCAAGAGAACACATTAGGAGGACATTAGACTATATTAAGGGTGGTCAGCTTCCTTCCCGACTAACAGAAAAAATGAAGGAACTTGAAATAAAGGGAGGAGGACATAGATTGTTTCATGGAAAGGCTGGAAAGACCATACATCACGTCGGGGGTATTCTGTCAGGATCTCATAGTACTGGTAGTAAGTACGGAGACATAGGTGTCGCTGCAGGACAGACTTTGTCAGGTAGTAGTGAAGGTGAAACTACAAGTGAGCAGTCTCAGCGATTGGCAGAGACTTATGCATGTAACACTACAAAAGATCCAAAGGTAAAAAAGGCCTGTAATAAAAAGGCTGCGACTTCTGGTGGAAAAATAAAAGGCGGTGATTTATGTGATGACCAACCTGAATGCAGAACTAAAGAATTATCAAAGGGAGCCTGTGCTAAGGAATCAAAGAAGTTTTTAAGAACAAGTCCTTCGGATGCATCTGAGTATACAGCTATGTTAGGTAAATTCAACAAATGCATAAAAGAAGAACGTGAAAAGATGAACTGTCCTCCAAAATGTACAGAAGGCAAAAAGCAAACGGGAATTATGAGATTGCTATCAAAAGTGTCAGATAAATTATTAAAAGGTACAAATAAAGTGGTAGCGGGACTTATCGTTGCAGGACAACCCGCATTTATGACGGCATGTGGAGCGGCTGGCACTGCTATGGGCGGACCCCCAGGGGGAGCATTATCCGCAGCGGCATGTGGCGCCTTATGGAAAAAAATGATGGTCGATGATGCAGGGAGTGACGTATATGTCAAAAAAGAGTTGAATGACAATGAGATCAGTGTACTAAATATGATGGGTAAAATGGGCTCAAGTGCCGGCAAAAAAGCAGCCGGTGGGAACGTGGGATCTGGACCGGGTGGTTCGCCGTCTCCAGGTGGCATGGGCGTGTCTGACAAGATTGATTGGGAAGACATGAACTGGGGCTCATTCACTGAACAGCTTCAACAATATAATCGAACTCATAAGAAAAATTTGTCATTAAAGGAATTAGCTGAACACGTGGTTGCAGATCCTTCTAAGTTTAAGGAGAAAACCAAGAAACGTGCTCGCTTTTACCTGAATGTCATCCTGAAAAAAAAATAATATCCTAATATATATTAAAATGGTTCAAGCTCCGATTAGTAGAACAAGACCTTTATCAGATAGAAGATTTGTTGGAAAAACAACAATGAAACGTGTAGCACAGCACGGTGTAAGTGGCGATACTGGCGCCGATTCTTCAGCACGTCATGAATACTTTCGCCATCATGCTTTAGCACCAACATCTATGTATACCAGTGTTGGTGGTTTAGGTGATGTTGATCATGGCCATGTAGTAAAACCTTCTATGAGAGGAAGTGGAATGGGACGGGATGTTCTACGGGAAGCATCCTTTGGAACACCGAGTGTAAGTGGTAGTGAAATTATGAGACATAAACCAGGCAAGGTACATATGGGAGGCAGAAGGGGATATATGGGACCTATAGGTAGAACAGCCGTATAAATAAAATGTATGCATTACATATATAGATGAAGCGACACTATTTATGTAATAGTCCAAGAGTAAAAGGAGGCACTACAAATTCGAACCAGAACAGACTTGGAACGTTTGTTAATGGTGTTTATTTACCTCCAGAAATACCAGCGTATATAAACGAATTCCTTCCTGATGGAGATATGTTCCATGTAGATAAAGGGGAAAATATTCACGCTTTTCCTGCAAAAGAATTCCGTATACATCCAAAGAGAAAATTACCTGAAATTCCTACTTACTGGGATGATCCACCGGCACCAGAGCCGGTAAGGAAAGCAGATATGCCAATGGGTTCAGCTTATAGGATTGTCCAGCAAGGTATACCTGACGTAACAGATCCCTGGTGGGATGAGACAACCAGGAGACGTGGACCTGGTGGAAAGAGACGGAGGGTGGAAGGAGGAAAGGCACGTGCAAAGAAATGTCGAAAAACTCTTGTTAAAGGGTGCAGATAGAATTAATTGTCATGATATAGCTTTCCAGTTGGATGGCTGACACCTGTAATACCGGCTTTTGTTACAACCTCTACATTTCCAGAGCCGTCTGTAATTGAGAGAGAATCCCATTCACTGTGAATGCGGGCACGTGCACTGGCATATGCCTCATCGGTTTCGGCTTTCTTTTCAAACTCCTTTTTGCCAAGTTCTATACATTGTTTTAGGCCGCCTGGAAAAAGCAGGTTCTTTGAAATTTTAGCACCAAGGGCATTCATCTCTAAAGTCAAATGTACCACGTCAAAGTATGACATGGTCAAATTGCTTACTATACCTCGGCGGATAGACCGCTGAACGTTATACTTGTCTGAATCTCCTGTAGAAATGACTACAGCATTATTCCAAGAAGTTACATCATCGAACTTCAATAGAAGAACTTCATTGTCGGGAAACTTTACGCTATCGTGAGTTGGTAAATCCATTATATCCTAAAGTTAGAAAATATAATTGTTAATTTAGCCTAAATCTTTATCTTTATATAATATATATCGAAATGGATAACTCTGAGTTTAAGGACTACCTTAAAAGTAAAAGAGAAACCCTCTCCAATAGCTCTATCAATACCTACAGTTCTATTCTACGTAGCCTTTACAAGAAGGTATTTGGCGATGAAAAGATGGATCCAAAGAAATTTGATTCTACCAAGCCTATTCTAAAACATTTAGAAGACGTGCCTCCTAATCGGCGAAAAACAATTCTATCGGCTTTAGTGATAGTGACAGATAAGAAACAATACCGGGAACTGATGATGGACGACATCGCTCGCTATAAAGAGGAAATCAATAAGCAAGAGAAAACTGATGCACAGGAGAAGAACTGGGTTACGACAGAAGAGATAGTACAGAAGTTTAAGGAATTACAGAAAGTTGCCATACCTTTAATGAGCAAAGAATCTCACACGTCGTCTGAACTACAGCAGATTCAGAATTATGTTATACTGGCTTTACTTGGTGGCATATTTATACTACCTCGACGTAGCAAGGATTTTGTAGACTTTAAGATCCGTGACATAGACTATGATACAGATAACTACATAAGTAAGGACCAGAAGGATCTCGTATTTAACTCTTATAAAACAGCGAAAGCGTATGGTACTCAAAAGATCAAGTTACCTACCAAGCTAAAGAACATACTTAAGAAATGGATTTCTATTAACCCATCCACGTACCTCTTGATCGATAGCAACGGAAGTCCTCTGGGCGGACCTAATAAATTAAGTGCGAACGGATCTGTGAAATTGAATCAACGTCTGGAGAAATTGTTTGGCAAGAAAGCTGGGGTCAATATGTTACGTCATAGCACTTTGACTGAGAAGTATGGAGAAGAGATGAAGAAAGAGAAAGAGAAGCAGAAAGATATAGAACATACTATGAAGATGATGGGAAGTAGCAAAGAGATGTTAACCACATATGTTAAGGATTAAAAAGAATCAAATTAGACATTACTAACTTTACAGTCTTGGCATTTCCACTCTGGTTCTGAATTAGGTGATCTCACATTATACTGGCGCGGATCAGTTGCACACAGAGTACATAAATCCTTTAAAATATTGCAATTTGAACAAGACATCTTCAAATTGAAATTAACACCCCATCTCTTGCTATAATTGCAAAATTTGCACACCCAATGATTGCAATAGAAGTTATGATCGATTTGGGTTAGAATATAATGTTGGAATGCTTCTGCTTCCCCTTCATCGAAAAAGAATACATGGCACATTGGATAAAGAAACTGGAATAGCTCTGCTCTGGTTCGAGTATAAGAAGTGCTATGCCAGCAAGAGCCACAGAAACCAACTGTTCTACCTCTCCACTCAATGTTTACATTAGCTGGGGACTTCTCCTCTGTTAAACCGCATATTTGACATTTGCAAAAATCATTATCATTGCATAATGCAAGATGACTGAACTCTCTGATTCTTTCCCCAAGAGTTTTTGTCGAATTTGATTCAACCTCCTTACATTCCATCTCATCATCTGAAATTACTCGAGTGGTGCCCAAATACTCCACTTCTTCTTCTTCCAAATGTTCCAGAAGGTTATGCGAAGGACCTTCGAACACATGCTGGCCAGGAGACATGATGGTCAGATTAGATGAAATCTGAAAAGAGCCGGGAGCCGAGAGAGGAGTAAGGTCTGTCATTTTTTTTTGGTGCTGTTACATTAAATTATGATTTCGGGGTCAGCGAAATTTTTTTTTTCTCGGGGAAAATCGCTTTTTTTTCTTGCTACATAGGCCGTACAGTGAGGTTTTTCATTTTCCCACAGTACCGCCTATGTTTTTTTCGGGGTAAAAACCCGGTTTTTATGACTCCGGAAAAATTGTCAGCTTCACTCGCATACGGACAATTTTCCCGGGCCGGTGAAAAACCGGTTTTCCTAAAAAGGCCCCGAGCCCGCACTTTTCCCCAGTCTCTGTCATAAAAAAATGGAAGCGGCACCACTGAACATACTAATAATTGCACTATTGATTTACATAATTGGATTGCCTTTACTGCTACTAATCCTTTCAGATTGGAAGAAAGATGAATGATCAAATTCGAGATGATGATACAGTTTCTCTTGAATCAACTGTACCATCTCCTTCACGCTTTGGCCCTATTCGCCCTCCTACACCCCCTAAAAAGAGAAAGAGAATCAGTGAAGTAACGGCTTTAAAGAAGGCGGCTGCTGGAGTATTCTTTGATGAGGAAGTTAGAAAGCGACGTTCCATTAGAATATCCACCCTTAGTATATAGACATGAAAAACATACAATGTTCTCTATGTAAAGAATATTTAGTAGATCAATGTACGTACTTGTTTAAAGATAAGCTGTATTGTATTGGCTGTCTGTTAAAAGTAAAGGAAAATAAATGTAGTTATTAATATCTCTATACAATTTATACTATGTCGGCACCACCAACGAATAAATTCGATATATTCAATTCAGCAAACTTTGGTATAAGCCAAACACAGAATGCTAATCAAGCTCAATTCCCTACCCTACAAGGTATGCTAACGGCGCCTTTTGGAATAACGTGGGGAGACGGGTCATACCAAAATACTGCATCAGGAGGAGGTGGTGGTGGATCCGTAAATAATCCAATGACTTCTAACCTTGATGGAGGGGGGTTTAGTATAACTAACGTCGATACTTTTGCTGGTATGGATGCTACATTCAGTGACTCTCTTACTGTACCAGAAATAAACAACTCATATGCTGTCACGTACCATAATATGGGACCAGTAAGCCCAGGTGCTGATTTCCAAGTCGCTGTTATATCTACACCTCCAGATGCGGAGGGTTCTATATATATTGTATCACGTTGTTTAGATCCAGGATTAAAGCAAACAATTGTATGTCAAGTAATAGGATTTCAGAACAAAGGTGTAATCAGAGTTTTAAATCATTCGGTAGAAGCAGATACGCCAATCTTTACAAACATAAAATACGGTTCTACGTCAGGAGCAGGAGCAAACTTTATTGCATTTACATGCGGAGCAGCAAGTAGTACATGGGAAATGCGAGTCTATCAGAATGAGGACAACAAAGGAACTGGTGCATATGGTTCTGCTTTTGAACCTATTACAGGAGCAGCTCCTATTGTTCTCGCATCTGTCATAGCAGAAGTAGCACTAACTGATGGGGTGTTTAATACATCAGGAAGTTTAAACGTGAAAAGCAATGTAACATCTGCGACCATGAATACTGGAAACATAGTAGCAACAAGTGGAACAATCACCTCACTAACTACAGGATCAATTACCGCAGCATCAGGACCGGCTGGTATATCTATCCAAGATTTCATTCAATTTCCAGGACAAGATAATATTCTTAACGCTGGTGAAGTAGAAGTGACAAATATATCACCAACAATACCAGGTCAAATAAACATAGGAGCAGTCGGTAATAGAACCATCTTTATAGATACAAATAATAGACGTGTAGGTATCAACGTACCCAATCCTCAAGAAGACTTGGAGGTAGACGGAAATATTCAGTTAGACAGTAGTGGACCAAATAAAATCAAGTTTTTCGATGCGACTGCGTCTGTAGAACGAGCAGAAATCGATGCGGCTGCATCTGGTACAGCAGGCGGGAAATTGGTTTTCTATACTAAGGAAGACCCAGGTGTTATAACAGCTCGTATGACTATTGAAGAAGATGGAAGAATACAAGTCACTAACAGGATCGAGAATATGCCTGACCCAGTGGCAGCCCAAGATGCAGCAACAAAGGCGTACGTAGATGCTCAAGTAATTGCTCCAGGATTCGTTCAGAATCCCATGACATCAACACTTGATGGTGGCCAATTTCAAATTACAAACCTTGCTGGACTATCCGTAAATAACACTGCAAGTGGAGGTCCTAACTCTGTCAATATTAACTTGGTTGGAAGTGGTTCTGTATTTGAAGCAAAAGCAGCATCTCTTATTAAACTTGGAGGAAGTACTCTCTTCACCGATCCTATTAGAATTAGTGGTTTGACAGACGAGGTAGAGATAGGACAATTTAATAATGGTGCGACAACAACTACATGTGTCAGTGTTGAGCATTCGGCAACAAGTTCTAAAACAACCTTTAACGAAAGACAAATATTTAATCATAATGACCCAGATGCACACTCTACCTTTCCATATACATTCTTCAGAGATGTCATAACAACCAATACAACTTCCTTAAGACAGGACGGAGCAAACCTTAAGTTTGCCCCCAATAATGTAAATGGGTTTGTAGAGATGCCAGAAATACTATTGCCACCAACAGCAACCCCTGCCACCTTTCGGTTTCCTGGAGTAGTAAGAACAGACAATGTAACAGCAGAGTATCCATTCGTAACAGTAGATGGTATAGTAAATACTGTATCAAAGGTAGTAGAAGTAGGTGGCCAATGTGCAGGTCCATTATGTGGGTTCCAAGCAATAGGTGGTTCGGGTGATTTCGCATTACCATATACATTAGGAGGTACGGGATGGAATGATACCAGTGATCAACAAACCATACTTATGTTTCCCCTTGAAAGTCCCTTCCGTAATCAAGGTCTTCCTATTGGCGTATTAAATTATTACTCTACATCAGAATACCCACCTAACTCTTTCTATACCGGATTTAGTTTGTTTATAAATAGGAACTGGACAGAAACTGGTGGGGCTACAGTTGATGTAATATACGGTAACCCAGCAGGAGCATTCAGTGTAATAGAAGCAAATGTATGTATTGGAGCTGGAAGAGGTGCTTTCCAGAGACAATTCAATAAGTCAGACTGGCTTCCTATTCCTTTCGCTACGCCAGTGAGTATGTTCTATCTCAAATTAAACATACCTCCAGGTGCAAGCATAGACGCATTAGAGGCTGACAATGCGGGGTGCTTTCAGTTTGTACCATTCTACAAATCCTTGCTGGTAGTAGATTAGGTTATTATCTCATTATTAAGTATATAATTAAGCATATATACTGAATTATCTCATTATTAAGCATTAACTTACGAATAAATAAGGGTTCTGCTTAAATAAATCGATTTATTTAAGCCTACATGTTAATTATATGACTTTTAAGGCTTAAAATGCATATTATTGGCCCTTTTCCTTAATGTTTAGTTAATGTATTGGCCTCTTTTGCCACTTCCTTGGGAGGTCCATAGATAACTTCCCTTAAGAAGCTGTCATCCTTAGGTCTATCAAACCCATCCTCATAGATGTTACCATACAAGTCATGACCGGCTCTGTTCTTATCATCATGTAGTTCCCATGCATCACCATCTGGATCCATCTCTCTATCATAAGCTCGGCCTACATCAATGAGTGAGAAGAGGGCCGACTCATAATCCTCCTTGTTATCATCATTCACTGCATTAGTCAGTTTGTCTAAGTAGAAACATACTGTAGCCTCCCACATGCCTTTGTTGGGTATGCCCTCTAACGGTACTTGGAACTTCAGTTTAGTAGGCTGGCATTCTCTGTCCCCATCTACCAGTACTCTCTTAGTAGCCACCCAGTGTTCAGCATCATCAATGGTTTTATTCATTTCTTGAAATAGATGTTGAATCTCTTGAGCAGACTGATTGCTCCACTTGTAGGGTTGAATAACCCTGTCAAGTCTTTGGAGTTGTTCACCGAGTTTCTGAAGATGTTGGTCCATAGCGAAAAGTATGTTATGTAATGACTTTATGTAAGAGTCATAGCAGAAATTTTTAGGAAACTCGGGGTGATCCATTCCGGTTTTTGTTCTATATAAAAACCGGCCGGAAATAAATGTCCGTATGCGAGTTGAAGCTGACAATTTTTCCGGGGTTATGAAAAACCGGTTTTCCTAACAATGTCCCCCGAGCAAAAAAAACAGAAAAAAAACTGAGAGGCAAATCATAAATAAATAGAAGTGACATTACTAAAACAAACATGTCTTCCAAAAGAAGTTGCTGTGTTGCCCTCTGTGACAATGAGGAGCAGTTAGTGAATACAAGATGTGGTGCTTGTAGGGACAAATGCTATGCAGAGAAACACTATATATGCATGACATGCTACATCAACCTTCTTAAGGCTTCATACATAGCAAAGATACCCGTTACATGTCCTTTAGATAGATCGGACATGCCAGTAGAGCCATCTCTTTTGGCCATGGTAGAAACAGAGATGATTATGAATGACTTCTTCAAACATATGCATATGACCGTTAACCATTTAAGCAATGTCAGAAGCAGGACCCAGGAACCAACGGCTATAATTCGCAGAGATGGATCTTTCACACCAGTACATACTACATCTTCTGAACCACGGCGCAGTGTGAGAGTTCGCAGAGCTGGCCCAATAGCACCACCATCTCCTGACCGTGCAGTTCTTCAGATAGTACATGTAGAACCTCCTTTATCACCTACTGGTGTTGACAATGTAAGAGACTCAATGGATTATTTACAGGCTCAACAACTGCCTTCGGTATTTCCAGAATTTAATGATCCTAATTCTATGGAATACAGAGAACGCAATTTTATTGAAAGGACAAACGCATACACTCCAGCTGTCAATTTATTTCCTGAATCACCAACTGGATATGGATGGCCAACAAATGAGAATATACCACCGACATTCAGTCCTCCGGGTACACCACCTTAATTTATGGTGATTATTTAGCAAATTAATTTTCTCATCAAGTATTATATAAGATGGTACTTGTCGCCGATAAAGTTAAACAACATGCTGGTCAACATAACTTTTTTACTTTCGCAAAACAATATGCTGCAAAGCATAATATTCCATATAAAGATGTAGTTAAAAGTGAAGAGGCTAAGAAAGCTTTCCGTGAGAAGAAGAAGCCCGTAGAAAAGAAGAAAAAGGTCAAATATGAAGATGAAGATAAATGTAGTAGTGGTCAAACAGTGAACGTGTACTGTGGATCATCTGGGGGTGCCCCTGGTGCCGCTGGTGCTCCCGGTGCTCCTGGTAGAGCTGGACCAGGCGGTGCTCCTGGTGGCGGTGCTCCTCCACCAAGGCGTCAAGTACCGTTTCCTTCTCGATTTGGTGGAGATGGGGGAGAAGATGGGGGTCCGCCCCCTCCTGGTGTTCCATATACTCCTGTCCGTTCTCCTGGTGTTAGTGGGCTACGAACACCTACTAACACTCCTCAAAGAAGTGGTGAAGTTGAGTTTCTACGTGAATACAACCCTGCAAATTGGCCAGAGAACTTGACAACCGCACAGAAGGCAGGCATCATCAATCTCGCTGACTCACCAATGAAGAGAAGTATGCAAATGGGTACAAGCCCTTTACAAAGAACGTTAGATGTAGATATGGGAGAAGCATTGTCAAATGCGACAAGTAGCATTGCAAGTGCTACGCAACAGGCAATTCAGTCAAGAACGCCTCAATTTACAAACCAGTATGTACAGGCGACGCCTTCATCAACAAACCAGTATATACAGGCGACGCCTTCATTAACAAACCAGTATATACAGGCGACGCCCCAATTAACAAACCGAGGTACAAGCCCTATACTGCCCCCATTTACAAGTCAAAGTTTTCCAGTTCAAGGGTTTCCATCAACACTCCAATCTACAAGTCAAAGTTTACCGGTTCAAATGCCAGCCACCCCTGTGAGAACTCTTATTAATCAATTTGAAACACCTCCTGTCTCAAACCTGGGATTAGGACCGCCTGGTGGAGCCACTGTTCCACGTCAAGATATTGATGATGCTCTTTCGCAGGTTGCAGAGGATTTAGATAGTGTATCAAAATCAAATTCGTTGAGTAGTGATGCAAGTGTAAGCAAAAGTAATCTGTTGTTGTTAGAGGATAGTACAAGTAAAGTTATTGATGAGATCCGAGATACAATGCAACAACTAAATGATAGAATTACAGAAACCCAGATGATTACTCAACAACAAGGCCAACAAGCAATAGCAGAATCTAATCAACAACTTATGAATGCCATGACTATGTTAGGTTCTAATATGATTACTAATGAACAATTTCAAAACTATTCTCAAAATCTCAGTAGTGGCTTGAGGAACGATTTTCAACTACTAATTGACCAAAATCAGGCTCTTCAACAACAATATCAGAATAACATGCTTCTATTGCAAAATGGATTAGAACAAATGTCAGAAGTTCAAAACCAAACCGGTAGTCATATACTTGCTATAGAAAATGCAATGGAAGAACAACGCTCTACCCCTAACCCGAATCAATATATGATAGACAATCAACCTTATATGGATGATATATATACTGGCGGAGATCAAGTAACTCCATATACATTTGGTGGTCGGAGCGAACCGATGGAAATGGGAGATTTACAACAGACGCTACTGATAGAAGGTTACAGTGAGGGAACAGAGGAAATGGACCAAGATGATGCGATAAGAGAAGCATCTGTGAGAATGCAAACTGATGAAGAAGATAATCCATATACATTTGGTGGTCGGAAACTTATTCAAGACGTAAGAAGGTCATCTCCTCCACCAGTTAATACTAAAATGGATTCATCAGAGCCTGTGTATGAACAAGAACCAATATCCATTGATAGAGAGGGAGGAAAAAGGTCACGAGGAGACATAAGTCCTGAACCTGAACCTGAACCTGAACCTGAACCTGAACCTGAACCTGAACCTGAACCTGAAGAACCTCAATATGAAGCAGTGCAAATGAAAACGCCATATTCAGAAGCGTTATTGAAAATAAGTAACTTACGAGAGGCAGGATTTATGAGAAGACAAGAAGGATTTAGTCCCTTACAAATATTAAATACTGTTCTGTCTTTCTTTCCAGATGCTGACCAAGTTGTTAGAGACGTTTATGTAAGAAACACACTTAGACAAGATCCTGCGACATATACTGGTGAAATAACAAATATTCCAAGTGAAAACAGATACATGGCTCTTAGACAATTGTTGCGTGACGGAGCACGTGTTTATAGTATACCAGGTATTACAGAAGTTACAAGAGGTGGTGTTGTAAGAAATCTCCAGAGAGGCAATAACTTTCAAGCAATGAAAGACTTAGTAAAAGCTGCTATAGCAGAACTACAAAAAAAAGAGGGAAGTGGTATTAAAAAAAAAATGCGCTTAAAAAGGAAATAAACTACATACATTAAATATATAATATTATGGTACTTGGAAAGAAACATAATCAGGGGGACTATGAATGGGGTAGGCTACAAGAGGAGAAATGCAATGAGTATTTGAATGAGCATTTTGATACCTCTCTCATCAATGCAAAATCGCAGTATGCCCGCTGGGATTTTACCAGTGAAAAATTGAAAATAGAAATGAAGTCACGAAAGAATATTACAATTGATAGCTATGGAACAACATTCATATCTGAGGACAAATGCCGCTATGCCGATGGAAATACTTACTTTGTTTTTAATTTTGTATACGATTGCGCACGTGATCTTTCTGATTTGTATTGTATCCAATATGACAAGGAGAAATTTAAGAAATACTTAAGAAAAAAGATTAACAATGACTGGAGTTTAATTGAAATACCCTGTAGTGATTTAACACATATAGTACAAGAAATTATGTAGGTTTACTGTATAGAATGAAGAAGCAATTCTTATTTAGTAAAAACGTGAGTTGCGGTCCAAAGATCAGAGGAGGACAGATTTCATCTGATGATGACTTTGACTATTTAGCGCTGCATAGATCTAAGAAGAGAAGGAAGACAGGACGTAGCCGGTATCTGACTGATGATGAAGCATCTCCACCTCCTCCACCTTCTAATTTATGTAGCGATGTGTACAATAACCTTGGATTTAAACCAATAACGTCAGTCGCTCTCGGTCAAGGAGAGTCTGGTTTCGTTTTTCGTATTAAGGACCGTCCAGATTTAGTAATGAAAGAACAAGTGGTAGATACAAACTTTAAGAATGAAGTAAGAGCTTTAACAGAATTACAGAATGTAACTGTTACATACGGTGGTCGGACGTGGAATATTGTACCAAAAATTGAAGCAAGTGGTATATGTGTGGAAGAAAGCATGTTATCAGACAGTGATAGTGAACGAGGTTACATTGTAATGGAAAAGCTTCAGCCTGTAAGAGAGATGACTCCAGAATGGAAAGACAAAGCACGTGCTGTTCTTGAAAAAGCAAAATCTGAAGGTTGTCTACAGGTAGATGTGAAGCAAGATAATTTTATGAATAATAAAAATGGCGATCCTGTGTTAATAGATTGGGGGTGGGGATGGTGCTCTGGGTGGGGTGAGCCAAATTCACAGACCTATGCTCATAACTACATGAACCTACGTGACCAAGGATTTGAAGGACTGACAAAATGGCAAACCAGGAATGTTAACGATTTACTCAACTAAACCCTTTTAACTGAAATTTTTTCTCCTGGTAGGATATATAGAGAGAATGCCAATTTCCCCAAACCCAGTTCCCGAAGGCGGTGCCGTAGGCGAGAAGATGCATAAGGTATATTTAGACGGTTTGAGCGACGCTCAGAGATCCCGTATGAGAAACGGACATAAGGTTCGATGTAAGTTAAGCAAGGTTGCAGGTAAGGGTTGCTCATGTATGATGGGCGAAGGTACTATCAAGAAGCTTTTGAAAAAAGGCGAAAAATCCGGTGAGGTAGCGTTGACTGCTGCTGAACGTGAGGCTAACAAAATTGCTGGTACAGGATTAATTGAAGGTGGTAAGGGTGTAAAGAAATTCCTTAAGAAGCACCACGTTGGAAGAAAAGCCTTAAATACCCTTAAGTCTGAACCTGTTCAGGCCATAAAGAAACAAGGACTGGATATGATAGCTGATGCTGCTATTGCAGGATTGGAAGCAGAAGGTGTTCCTGCTCCGCTTGCAAGAGGAGGAGTTAAGGCTTTAGAAAAAGCCATTGATAAGAATACTGGTGGAAGAATTACGAAGGGACATAAGAAAGCCAGACAAGGAGCCAGAGAAGACCATAATTCTATCATAGCTATACCATCAGGTGTGAGGAATGCAAGGAAATCAGTAGAGGGAGGAGCTACTACCAGAGGACAGGCCAGACAAAAGAGATGTAGCAGTGCTGGAACTGAGCTTCGAGCTTGCCATAAAGGAGAAGGTCTGTATGCCCGTTCAAGTGGACGTGGTCTTTATGGCACTGGTGTTTATGCTGCCGGTGGTGCCATTGGAAAGTCCGAAAGAGTCACCAATGTTGGAGCCGGTGGAAATCTTATCCACGGACAGAACCCTGCTCTACGTCCTCAGGCTGCTGACCAGAACTTCTTCTTGCAGTTCTACGGCGGTGTTCCTGCATCTGCCCTTCCAGACTATTAAAAAATTTAGGTTAATCTTAATGTAAATATTATATTTTACTATTATATATAATGCTTACCAACACCGATATTGAAAAGCTCGCTAAGAAGATGTCAGTTCCTTTAGCCATGTGTGGCTTCAAGGATGAACTGCCAAAGAAAATCAAACCGAATATGTATTACTGTATTAACTTGGAAGATGAACAAGACCCAGAAACAAGAGAGATGAATGGTGGATCACATTGGACCGGCTTCCAAGTGCGCACGTACAAGAATGGACGAAATCCTGAAGCTGTATATTTTGACAGCTATGGACAAGGTCCTCCTAAGATCGTACAGAAAGTAGTGAAGGACACATTCGGTGTAAAAGTATGGCACCCTACTAAGAATGTACAGAGTATAGTGAATAATGCATGTGGGTGGTATCAAATGGCATGGGCTCATTTTATTAATGACCCACGTTTTTACAGAGATAGTTTAAAAAGTCAAACTGAAGAGTTTTTAGAAGGTTTTAATGATTTAGATAAACACCACGACTACCAAATGAATGAATACTTATTGAAACATTTCTTCATGGCTAAAGATCCGGCTGTAAGAAAAGAGGTTGATTTACCACCTATTGTATCCAGCGAAGGTTCATAGACATCTCTGGAGCATTCAAACACTTACTAAGTATATTACACGATGAACAAAGGTCAGTAGTTATAGGTCCTCCATATTCAAATGTTCGACAAGATCCACAGTAGAACCTTGGGCAAGTTGGACATATGGTTCCGTTGTTGTATTCTGGCTGTTCGCACTCATGACAGAAGTGACGGGGGCATACCCACGAATTGGATTCAGTATTGTCAGTATCGTCTGTGGGACCATTGCCTCGTTGATAGTAGTCGGATAAACAGTATTTATGGTAGACTTTGGGGCATCCGTCGACGGCGCAGAAACAGAAGTCAGAACATTCTCCATCTTCAGTCTTTTCCTTACTTCGTCTAAATTTGATAGATTCATAACATATGAAACACTTCTTTTCAAAGGTTTTAACGGTTGAGTAGTCTGACCGTCCGTATGTGTTCCAGTACATGTAGAAGTTGTTGTCTTTGAGTTTTGCCTCGTTTTCAAGTCCATTTCCCATAGAATGGTAGAGGAACCGGCAGACATCATGGCGTTCTTTCTGCTCCTCTTTGGGTGTACCATTGAGTTTGACCACCTTTTTTGCCGGAGAAGTTTTGAATTGAAAGTCTGACCTTGACCACACTCTTTCCACATAGTGGGTCGGTCTTGGTAATCTTGGAGGAACATTTTGTTTTGAAAGTAATTGAGGAATTGACGGATGTGGAGGACTGTAACGGTTTGTTTTAACTCTCCTTCGAACTGACCTAATTGAATTAAATGCTTCTAATTTTTGCTTTGGCATCTGTATAAATAATGAAAATTATGTAGCTTTCATTATTTTTCTTGGGGGTTTGCCCACTTCTTAGGAAAACCGGAAATTTTTGGTCTAATAATAACCGGCCGTAAAAAATTGTCCGTATGCGAGTTGAAGTAGACAATTATTCCGGCGCTATGAAAAACCGGATTTTTACCCAGAAAAAAAAAAGGAAAAATTGGAGCAAAATCAGAAATATTTCTGAGAGCGAAATCATAAATAAATGTAAGCGACAATGAAAACTGTAATTTATGATATTCTCTATGACCGCCTTCCAAAGGAACTGGTAGACTTAATCAAGGACTACTACAATGACCTACAGCGCAATGACATACTCGATTATCTGATGTCTCGATTTATCAAGTACGAAACTTGGAGAACTGTAGGTTGGGATGGAATATATATTTTTCATTCTAAAAAGACCTTTCGTGATGGTTATACCCCTCAATACATAACCGTACAATTGTCTTACAATGAGTATAAAAAGACTCAGTACAATCAATTTTTCATTGAGAAAAGACTTATCACTGGACCCGGTCAGATGCCTGTCTTAATTGGTACATATCCGAATGCCATGAACAAAAGGAATAGGCTTATTTTTGATTTGAAAGATTATGACAAATCAGAAATTATCAACCATTGTTTTGATAATAAAGTTAAGGTTTATAAGAGTTGGACTAAAAGTAGATTGATTACTGCTTTGTTAAAATGTTAATTTAAACACGAGCTCCTGTCAATACATCGACATTCACTTGTACTCCGTACTCAACAAACACGTAGAATTTTATTTTTTGTAAAGTGTTGTTTGTTCCAGAAATCTGGACTGACTTAGGGACGGCCTGGTCTACAGCCAACATTCTACTGCAGTTGACGTAGTAGTAACCATATAGTTGCTGGAACTTCCAGAAATCAATAAGGCCAGATGTGAGGCCGTCTGTCAAACCAGCGTTTACTGAATTGCAGCCGTAAAGCTCCTGGAGGAATTCCTCATACGAGCGCTGAATTTGGTTATAGATCATGTTCTGACCAGCAATGGTAACGTTAAAGTTAGTAAGAGATGGAGTCGCCATAGTGGTTCCGCCTCCAGCTGTGTTAAACGGCGATTGGAAAGGTGGATAGTTAAGTGCAGGAGTTGACGTACTGTCAATAGCAGATTCAAATGGGATAATACAAACACTTTTAATATTCGATATACCATTCGTGATTAAAAACTGGAAGCTTCCAGAGGATGCTACATCTGACGTTGTAAATTGATATAAGTCAGAATACACTATTGTCTTAGTAGGCTTAGATAAGTAGGCTTGCTCAAACGAAGGGTTGAACGTGAATGCAGGTACATTGAGGAATACACTGTCTCCAATTGTACCTTTTGGTGGAGCTCCTGCTGGATCTGGCCACTGTGATCTCTGTGTGCTGTCAATGATTTGAGAACCAACATTAAGAGTAACACGCATTGTTGAATTTGCAGGAGAAGTAGTAAGATTAAGTTGAGGTCCTTCGCTATTCACTGCGCTTTGAACAAAAGCAGCTGTTGGGGCATCTGGACCAGATGCAGTTGCTCCAGTTACTGTTAATGTTTGAGCTGGTACGACACTAGATGATACCCTATCACCACTTGAACTAATCATAATCGGCGAAACTCCTCCTAAAGGCGATATGATAGAATCTATCGTTAATTCATTTGCTGCTGGGCATTTTACAACGACAACGGGCTGGTTGAGATTCAACGTGAGCCGAAAGAATACCCCCTTCAACAACGGAATTTGGCTGAAGAAGCTATGTAGGTGACGTAGGTAGATAAAAGCTTGGATTTGATAAAGAAGACAACTTCCAACAGTACCAGTACCTGCAAAAGATTTAATAAGACGAGATCTGTATGCCTGATCCATTTGAGATTCACTCTGAAGTTGAATGTATGTTTTTCCTGTTTGTCCTGGCCTGGCATCAGTGGTATTATCTCCACCCTGTATCATTAGTCTTGACCATCGGGCCCAGATGCCTTTATTTTCAAACTCAGACTGTCCAACAGGTAATTTCAAATTTCCCTGTGCGCATTGTTTACGGTTGTTGCAAAGACCAATACCGTCCGGAGTTCCTGTAGTTGCAATGTAGTTGAAATTTACATCGTCAGGATAGAATCCGATATGGGGACCCATAGTCTCAACATCAGCCATTGATAGGGTTGTCATAAGTACGAATACAGAGTGTAGACCACATAGTGACGTCTGCTGGATTATCGTGGTTCCGGCGTAATCTAATATCATACTGTGCACGATACTACCAAACCACGACTTGAGAGATAAAATTTGCTCTGCACCAGGTACTAACGTTCCTGCTCCACCATTAAGTAGACCAACACCGGCGGCATTTGGTGCTACAGCAGACATTATCATAGGTACGCTCAAGAAAGAGTTTCTGTAGTCCATATACTTATTTGAGTTCGCTAATTGCGACGTGTCGATAGTTAGCTGATTGCCCTGATACGAGCCATTTTGCTGATCTTGAAGCGTCAAAAAGTCCCGCTTCACGAAAATTTCGGGGGAGCTTTCGCTCATCATTGCCATGTCGTACGTCAAAGAATCTCCGCTCATGATTATATATTCTCCGGAGAGAAAAAAATCTGGCGAAATTAGTTGGCTTTCTGGGTGAAGGAGAACTTTATGGGCGACAACTCCCGGAGTTTTTGTTCTTTGGCTGTCCTTTCCGCTAATTTCAGACCTTTTAATTTATTGGCGACCGATCCAGATAATTTGTTCGCCTCCGAAACTTTCTTAAAGTCCTCGGTTGGGATAGGAAGATGAGAACCTCACCGATTTAA
>WLWE01000529.1_pt1 | contig 32383 bp, 35 predicted proteins | sample 6718301 | NCBI WGS metagenome assembly WLWE01 (sample SAMN12718691, study PRJNA515312) | sponge metagenome | isolation source: marine sponge | host: Mycale hentscheli | place: New Zealand: South Island, Marlborough, Capsize Point | collected 2003-05-01
CACCTTTGGTATTAACCTTATCTCTAGCAACATAAGCATTGCCGCACCAAAGGCGGCAGTTGCCGTGGATGATGCTGTATACTGGATGGGCGCAGCGGAGTTCTACGCTTACAACGGTGCGGTACAGCGCCTGCCTTGCACGGTTCGTGACCATGTGTTTGATGACTTCAACTCTGCACAGTCTGATAAGGTTGTTGCGGGATCAAACATATCGTTCTCTGAGGTGTGGTGGTTTTATCCGTCTGCAAGTTCTAATGAGAATGACAAGTATGTAGTTTATAACTACCAAGAAGGCATCTGGTATATAGGCACCCTAGACCGCACAGCATGGCTTGATCGTGGGATATCCTCACTGCCTGTGGGAACAGGCACAGACAACTATCTATTTAACCATGAAGTAGGCGCAAAGGCAGATGGAGCTGCCATGACATCTTTTATTGAGTCGGGTGATCTTGGAGTTTCTGATGGGAATCAATTCTCTTTTGTCACCAGAGTAATTCCTGATCTAAATTTCAGAGAGACCAATGTAGATAATACTACGGTAGATTTTATCTTGAGTGCAAAGAACGCGCCCGGTCAGGTAGTCCAAACAACCAATACTGATATTATTACAAAGACATCTAATGTGCCTGTTGATCAGTATACGAGCCAATATCAGACCAGACTGCGAGGCCGCAGCTTTACATTCAAGATCCAGTCAACGGATGCAGATGTATTGTGGCGTCTGGGTATTCCCCGCGTTGATATAAGATCTGACGGGAGAAGATAATGTCTATAGCTCCAGTACCATTCTTTCCTGTACCCCCGCCCCAGTATACACAACAGTATATGGCAGAAGTGGTTCGTGCGTTCTCTGTGTTTGCCACTCAGATTACAAATCCTGCCATAGCAAAGCCTATACTCATTGAGATCCCTGCATCTTCTTTGTCTGGTGATGAGGTTGGCACTGTATACGAGAGCAATACGGTACTTAGGCTCAAGTCTGCTACGGCAGCAAACAATACTGTGGGTATGCCACTGCCCACATATACAGTATCAACATTACCAACCGTTGAGACTGGCACATTGATATACGTTTCTGATGGGGCAGCAGGTAGCCCCGTTGTTGCGTTTGGTGATGGATCTAATTGGCTGCGTGTTGATACACGGGCAGCGGTATCGACGTAGGAGACTGACATGGCTAAGAATATTATAGATGACTGGAAGGTGTTTCCCCGCCTGATGATGTTTGTTGTCACGGTGCTGACCTATCAGGCAGTGCATTGGTTTATGAGCTTGCCACCAGAGGCACACACTACACAGTCGGCAGGTCTGGTATCTGTCTGCATGGGCGCTCTCACAGGTTGCTTTGGTATCTGGATGAGCAAAGAAGCGGGGTCTAAGTAATGAGTGTTTTAGATAATATTTTTGGCGGTGGCCCCAGTCCCAGCAGCAGTCTAGCTCCCAAGAAATCAAAAAGACCAAAGCGTAGGCCAACTTATGCAGAGACACAAGCCAGTGAGAGTGCGGCTGATCAGAGCAATAACTCTGGATCATCTTCTGCGCCAGCAACTTCTGCGCCAGCGGCAGGGAATACTCCAACCTTTATGCTTGGTATGACCCAAGCGCAGAAAGACGCGATTGAAAGATATGATGAGCCTCCAGAATACCTATACCCTGATGCACCTTCAGAAGTTCAATCTACATCAGCTCTTAGGGATGCAAGCAATGAAATTGGGTTCTTAGATTTATTAAGACCTCTTGGTGCAATAAGAAAGTTTACGGACACTAGCGGCTTTGATCAAACCTTTACCAATGAAGCGGGCCAAACAATAAGTCAAAGGCCTGATGGTACTTATTATTCAAAGAACTTTTTGGGTTTGCCGTATAATGTAAACGAGGCTGGTGAAGATATAACAGACTATCAGCAAAGCAAAGACTTGCTGGCGTTCATGGATAGGAACAGTTCAAAGGATAGTTCCCCAGCCCCAGTTGCAACTGGGGCTGTTGGAGCTTCTGATCCAGAGTCAACAACTTTTAACCCTAACAATGCGTTCTTGCGTAACCGTATGCGTATGCAGCAAGAGCAAGGCGGTGGCATTCTGCCACCAACGGGGGGCACCCAACCTACACCACCAGCCCCACCACCTCCGCAAATGCCAACGCTACCGTCTCCGCGCCCGATGCCCAACATGCCGCCACAACTACAGGGTATTATGGGACTAGCAGACAGGTCTAACATTAGCCCCGCCATGCGCTACGCTGCGGAAAACTACTACAGGTTAGGTGGTAGACAGATGATGAACGATGAGTATGAGCAAGGTCGTGCAATGATACAGGGTCAGAGTGTATGAGTATCTTTACCGCTGCATTGGGGCCGATAGCCAATCTTGCTGGATCATGGTTGCAGGGCAAGGCTGATAAGAACGCTGCGAATGCTGAGCTAAAGCTTACTGAGGCAAAAGCGAAAGCCCAGATATTATTGTCTGAAAAGACAAGCGTTGCCGACTGGGAGCGCATTATGGCAGAGGGTGCTAAGTCTAGTTGGAAGGACGAATGGTTCGTAATTGTTCTGTCGATCCCGTTGATTTTGGCGTTCATTCCCGGTGCTGAAGGCTGGGTAGATCGTGGGTTTGAACAACTCTCAAAAGCTCCCGACTGGTATTTTTACAGCCTTGGAATTGCAATTTCAGCCAGTTTTGGTGTGCGCGGGGCGCAAGCTTTTTTTAAAAGGAAATGATATGAGCTTTAAACTTAGCAGACGCAGTCTTGATAGGCTTGAGGGAATTGATGATCGGCTACAAGCCGTAGTCAAGATGGCGATAACCATGACCAAGACAGACTTTGGTGTGGTGCAGGGCATGAGGACTCTTGAACAGCAGAAAGAACTTGTTGACAAGGGTGCCAGTCAAACCATGAAGTCCAAGCACCTTGAGGGTAAGGCCTTCGATATCATGGCCTTTATAAATGGCAGGGCATCATGGGAGCTCTCTGTCTATGATGATCTCGCTGACGCTATCAAAGAGTCGGCAACACAGCTTGGAGTTCCTATTTGCTGGGGCGCTGCTTGGGGCACACCTGACATGCCATACCCAATGGATATCCGCAAATGGGAAGGCACAATGGAAGAGGCAATGAACGCCTACATAGATTTAAGAAGGAGCCAAGGACGCAGGCCCTTCATTGATGGACCGCACTTTGAGCTGATAGATTAGTTCAATTGAACTTTTACGATGTAGGTGTTATCATCTACAAAACTTTGAGGTAAACAGATGGCGCTACCCTTACTCTTAGGATTTGGATTACCTGCTTTGGCTAGTACAGGTGCCCTTGGAACCTTCTTAGGTGGCATGGGTGCCACGACACTTGCTGGCATAGGTGCTGGGTTGGGCAGTTTCCTTGATACAGGGGATGTAGGCAAAGGTATTCAGACTGGCTTAATCGCTGGTCTTGGCGGCAAGGCTATGGGGGCGTTGACTGGGGCTGGAACTCAAGGTTTAGCGGGAGCGGTTTCTGGTACTGAGGGCGCTGCTCAATCTCTTATAAACGCATCAGCAGTGGAAGGTGGTAAGAACGCTTTTTTGCAGGGGATTACTAACAAGGGGCTTCAGCAAGCAACCGCTGGCGCATTGCTTCCCGGTGTGGGCACTGCTGCATTGGTTGGCAGTGCAATGAATCCACCTACAATGAAGATGCCAGAGAAGGAGAAGGTGGATGTGCCACCGCCTATGCCTCGCATTAGATCTTACCAGCCTAAGAAAGATATGGATAGCACCGCTGAAGAAGAGATGATCACATACTACAACCCAGTAAAGCGTATGCGTGGTGGTGGCATATTGAGTATTGGCGGTGCCAGCCAATTGATGCCGCAATATCAGTATGGTCATCCCGCGTTTACTACATTAGCTAGTGCGCTTACACAGGGGATTAACTCAACCACTAACGAAAAGGTTAGGCCATTTGTTCAAGAGGTTGAGACGATGGCTAAAGACAGGTTTGGTCCAAATGTATTCCAAAAGAAACAGCAGTTTTTGGGCATATCGGATGCAATTTCCCCAATATATAGCACCAACTTTGGACTACAGCCCGTGGATCCTTTTGCTAGACCAATAAGGCCTGACTCCAACAACGCTATTGATATGTTGCCTAACCTTAATCGCATCCCTGAAGATGCATTCGCACTTGAAGAAATTAAAGCTAGTGCGATGCCAGCAACTCTACGAGGATTTGCAGAGGGTGGTGAGGTAGAAGCACCAGAGGACATGAACGAAAAGGATGTGATCGTTGAGGCAGTAAAGGCAATCAAAGGATTGTCTGACGCACCAGAGATTGCTCTTGGAATATTCCTCGACAAGTACGGGCAAGAAGCCTTGGAGGATCTTGTGGAAAAGGTGCAGTCAGGTGCATTGGATGATACCATTGAACGCTTTGCCAATGGCGACAAGGGAATGGTTGAGGGCATGGGTGATGGGTCTGGTGAGGACGACATGATCCCTGCATCATTAGACGGTGAGCAAGATGTTCTTCTCACTGAGGGGGAGTTCGTCATGAGACAGCCTACAACTAAGGCTATTCAAGATGAATTTGGCAGTGAGTTCTTAGACATCATCAATCAGTCTGAGGACAAAGCTCCAGAAAAAATAAGGGAGATGGTGGGGGTTGAGAGTTAGCACAGTTCCTAAAGAAGCTGTAAAGCATATTTGGAAGGATGTTGAAGAGTTACTGAAGAAGAGCGTTGAGGATACATCTAGGGGGAAGATAAACATCTTAGATGTTTTAGATGGAATCCTTAGAGACATATACGTTCTTTGGGTGGTTCTTGATGAAGAGGATAATATGGTCGCTGCGATAACCACAAGGATAGCTACATACCCAAGACGCAGGGCTATGGTTCTTGATTTTGTTGGCGGCACTAAGCTACATAAGTGGAAAGACACTGTTATTGAAACAATAGGTCGGTTCGCAAAAGAAAATGACTGTCAACACTTAGAAGGTTATGGCAGAAAAGGTTGGGAAAGAGCTTTACGGGGGAACGGCTTTTATTCAGAGTATATAGCATACCGCATGGAGTTATAGGATGGGCAAGGGATCACAGCAGGTACAGTCTGGCGGCACCACAAGAACAGTAAGTCTGCCAGAATACGCAGACCCGTACTTTCGTAGACTTCTGAAAGGTGCGGAAGAGGCTACACAGCCTTTCTATCCTGATGACCCTGATACATACGGGGATCTCGCGGGTGAGTCTACATATGTACCGTATGGCGGTGAACGTATAGCTGGGTCTGATGATTACGGTGACATTAACACATCCCGTGCTATGGTTCGTGGTATTGCTGAAAGCCCTATTGGTGGTCTTAACGAGGCCGCTGCTTTGCAGCGCAGGGGGATTGCTGGGCTTGAGGGTCTAGCCAACTATAACACAGCAGCGTTTAACCCATACACAGGTTTCCAAGCTGGTAGTGCTGACCAATATAGTGGCTTTCAAGCTGGTAGTGCAGATCCATTTGCTGATTTCAGCGCGGGTAGAGGCACTGAGTACACAGGTTTTCAAGCTGGCGCGGCAGACCCATATGCTGGCTTTAAGGCTGGTAGTGCTGACCCATTCGCAGACTTTAAAGAAGCTAAGTTCTCCGCGCAAACTGCTGACCAATATGACTTTGATCCAGCCCGTCAATTTACTGGTGCTGAGGTTCAACAATACATGGACCCATACATGCAGAATGTTGTGGATGTTCAGAAGCGTGAGGCCCGTGAAGACTTTGGCAGAAGCCAAGCAGCGCGAGATGCAGGGGCAATAAGTGCTGGTGCATTTGGTGGATCGCGTCAGGCCATACAGCAAGGCATGGCAGAAGAAGGCTTGCAAGAACAACTTGGTGATATTCAAGCGGCAGGAAGTCAAGCTGCGTTCCAGCAAGCAATGAAGGCATTTGAGTCTGACAGAGCAGCGCAGATGGACGTTGACGCTCGCCGTGCAGCGGAGCTTGGTAGAACTCAAGGCTTGAATATTAGTGAGATCGGCAGAATGGAAGCTGGTCGCGCTGGGGAGGCTGGCAGAGTACAGAACGCTAGAGCGGCTGAACTTGCACGTACCCAAGGTATTAGTCTTGACGAAGCGGCTAGGGTCCAGAGGTCAGAGGCGGCTGAACTTGCCAGAACTCAAGGGATTAGCTTGGATGAAGCAGCTAGAGTACAGTCTTCAGAAGCTTCTGAAAGAGCGCGTGTGCAGGGCATTGATGTTGCAGAGGATGCAAGAGTACAAAATGCACGGGCATCAGAGCTTGCTCGCACACAGGGTATTAGTTTGGATGAGGCCGCAAGGGTCCAAGCGTCTGAAGCTGCGGAGCTTGCTAGAACACAAGGTATAAGCCTTGATGAAGCGGCTAGAGTACAACAAGCAGAAGCCGCTGAGAGAGCGCGTGTGCAGTCTGCCAGAGAAGCCTCAAGACAATTTGGTGCGGGTCAGGGCCTAGCTGCGTATCAGGCCGCTCTAGGGGCTGGTAGAGGGCTTGTAGATTACGGTGAGAGAGCAAGGGCAGCAGACATACAGGGTGCCCAGCTACTTGAGACCATTGGTCGTGACATTAGGGGCGAGGATCAGGCAAGACTTGACCTTGCATATCAGGACTTCTTGCGTCAGCAAGACTATCCAATGAGAAACTACGAAAGGTTTGCTGGTTTGCTTAGCGGTATGCCTATACAACCTGATATCAGCACAGCTACCTATCAAGCATATAATCCAATACAGCAAGCCTTGGGGGCAGGTATATCTGGATTGGGCCTGTATAGAGGATTAACAGGATGAACATCTTAGAGCAGACTGAAGCCCTTAAAGACCTACCTGATCAGGCTCTAATAAAAGAAATGCAAATGCCCACAGGGATGGCCCCGCCTGTGTTTATCACAGCGGAGCTAAAGCGGCGTCAGCGTATGCGTGATGACTTCAAGCGCAGAGAGGCACAAGATATGCCCACTGTAGCTGAAGAGGTAGTGATGGCTGCGGGTATGCCGCAAGGTGGTATTGCTGATGCTGCTAGAGCTATGGCTCCAAAAAGTTCTATTGCACAAAACACTGGCATGAATGAGATGATGCCAGCGGCAGCGACACGGGCACCACAGCGTATGGCTGAGGGTGGTATTATGAAGCTGCGCGAGGGTGGTAAGCTTGTTAAGGTAGGTAATGCTAGGTTCTATGCATTTCCAGATGGAGAAGTTTATGTTGAAAACCCTGATGGCAGTAGAGAAGCTGTTACAGACCCTAGAGCGTTAGGGGTTGTCAGGGCGCAAGCAAACATAGGTCCAGAAAGACAAGATAGCGACACGCCTTTAGGCTCACAGGCTTTGCAGGAAGCTGCTCCAGAGCGCCCAACTCTTGATTCCACGTTAAGTTCAGATAGACCATTTAGCCCACAGCAAATGGAAGTTACCGATACTCGCCCAGCAGTACCGCCTAGTCTTGGCATGGGTGGGGAGAGACCTGCTACACTTACAGACTCAACTCAGACAGCAATTAATCAGCAGCAAGCGTTGATAGACGCAATGAGTCCTGAATTTGATACGTTTGGTGGGGATGCTTTGGCAAGAGCAGAGCAGAGATCTAATTTATCTGAACCAAGTATTAGTGATGTAAGCCCAACTGTTGATCTTGATTTGACTGGGCAGTACGAAAATAGAGACGCAATAGAGAGCTTTAACAAGCGAACATTTGGAAAGCCAAAAACTGCACAGGATAAAGCTGAAGAGCGGCTGATCTTTAGCAATATGAATCTTCCACCAGACTCACCATTTGCTGAATATGCTGGAGTAGATGATCCTGAAACTTCACTCGTCGGCTACCGTGGTGGCAAGGACTATATGGATGAGAGCGAAGATTTCTATAATGACATATCAAAAAACTTACTGCCACCCCAAGACCCATCTGAGCCTTATGTGCCATTCATCCCAATAGAGCCTAGAATTGGTGAGAGAAGTATAGGGGTAGATGATACTTCTTCAAAAGCGGCGGCAGCTAGAGAGCAGGGTATAGAAGATAAGATCACTACACTTGATCCGACACAAGGCTACCCAATGCCTCAAGACCCAGACGAACAGTCAGACATTGGACTTACTGAGGCATTAACTGGCAGCACATTTATGGACCTTGCTGGATCAGGCATGGACGCACTTAAAGCTGGTCAACAACCAAATTTAGCTGCTGCAAAAGAAGCGTATGGTGATCTACAAATGGCTAGATCTATTCGTGAAGCAGAAGAAAGTTCGCTTGGTGGAGTTGCACCAACCTCAGCAGAAGCTGCTAAAGATATATCTGATGCTGAAACACAGGCAGCATTAACAGAATCTGTAATTGATATGACAGCGCCAACAGGCACACCGACTTTAGGCGGTGGTGATCCTGCATTGGAGCAAGGTATTGCATCTGCATTACAGGCAGCTTCTACAGATAATGTGGTAACCACTTCTACAAAAGATGGTGGCGGCGGCGGCGGTGGTGGCATTGTTCCCACTGGTGGTGCAGCTACAGGTTTGGAAGCTCGCATAGCGCAGATGCTTTCAGACAGAGAAGCTGATAGAGAGACAGACAAGTACATGGCTTTGGCGCAAGCTGGTCTGGCGTTAATGGCATCTAAGAACCCAACACTTGGTGGTGCCATAGGTGAAGCTGGTCTTGCTGGCGTAGGCGCATTGAGGAAGGCTAAGAGCCAATACGATGCGGATATCCTTGGCCTGATGGGCCTAGAGGAGAAGGCAAGAAGCTCACGCCTTTCCAGACAGGCAGCTTTAGCTAAAGCCAACAGACCAAAGGCAATGACAGGAACAGAGAAGGCTGGTTATTTTGACAGAGCTTCTGAACTTGAAGATCAAATAGCGAGAATAGAGGCACAGTTGGCATCAGGAAAGCAAGAAAATCCAGTCACAAAATTAATGACAGATGATATGACAGATGAAGCAAAGGCCCTTCTTGAGCGTCAGTTGGCAACTAAGAAGAGTCAGATGAATAAGTATTATGGTATAGCCAATCCACAACTAGCTAACGTACAAACAGTTAATCCGTAGTCTTGATCAATGAGGAAATACTATGTCTGTAATATTTGTCAAAGATCCTCAGACAGGAATTGACTACTCAGTAAATATCTCTGGAACAGAACCCACTGAGAATGAACAGCAACAGATAAACGACTTCATTGTATCGAAGCGTAATCAAGCACCTGTTGCTGCTGCGGCCCCTACACCTGAGCCAACCGATGAGGATAGCACCGCCATAGGCCGTGGCTTTCGTCGAGGCATAGAGCAAATAGGATCACTAGCGGGCACTGCCCTAGAATATGCAGGGGCTGGCACTGGCCTTGAAGGCGTTGAGCAGTTTGGTCGTGAGCTAGAGGAGAAGTCACAGGCTGATTTGCAAGCCTTGATGGACGAAGAAATAAGAACGACACGCCAAGATGTCGAAGGTGTTGGCAGCGCTCTGTCATTTGCTGGTGAGTTGGCTGGTGAACAGGCCCCTATTCTGGGAACAACTCTGGCTGGTGCAGGGACTGGCGCTGCAATCGGTTCGTTCCTTGGACCTTTAGGCACTGCCGCTGGTACTGTTATTGGTGGTGCGGCTGCATCTTTCCCACTTCTATTTGGCGGCAACATCCAGAGGCAAGAAGAACAGGTTGAAGCTGGTGAGCTTGATGCTGTTAATGTGGAGAAAGCCCTTATTGCTGCTGGTGGACAGGCAGCTATTGAAGGTATTGCTGGCAAGATATTAGCGTTTACCCCATTCAGGGCTGGAACTGGTAGCCTATGGGCTAGAACAGCAAAGGGTGCTGGGGCTGGTGTTGCAACAGAAGTTCCAACAGAGATCACACAACAACTTATTGAACGGGCACAGGCAGGTCTGCCTATTGATAGCGATGACGCGATACAAGAATACATTGATGCTGGTATTGCTGCTGGCATCTTGGGCGGTGGCATTGGCACCGTTGGCGGGGCTGTATCCCCTGACGCTGGCAAAAGACAGCTTGAAGAAGACCTCACTAAGCTACAGCAAGTAGCGGGAACAAAGCTTGCATATGGCCTAGATCAAATACAGCAAGAAGCCAAAGAGGTTGATGAGATTATTGCGGCTCCTGAGCCACAGGTTCAGTTAGCATTACCCGCACCGACAGCCACTCCAGAGGATCAAGTTGTTAATCGTGCGGCTGATATCTTGCTTTCATCTATGCGTGTTGAGGGTGAGCTAAAGTTCCCAAAGGCTAGGATTGCCCTGCAAAAAGCTGGTCTCTCAGGTGAAACTCAGAAACAGACAGATAGCCTAATCAAGCAAGCGAGAGACTCCCTTACGACACAGGGTGTGATATCCAAAAGCCAACGCGCAAAGACTGATAGATATACTGTCACTCCACCCACGAAGATGGCAGAGAAAGTGCTTGATAATGTAAGACGTGACAGCGCAAATGTTGTGGTTAAGGCAAACAAAATTGCCAAGGACATACCTCAACTTGAATTGGATTTAAGGTATGCAACCCAGACAGGTAAAGACACGCGGGGTAATGCAGTAAAAGCTGAAGAAGTTCAGGCGGCTCTTGATAATAAAAAAGTTCAATTGAACAAATTAAACGCAAGGCTCGAATCGAACCAACAGAAGTTAGTTACTTTGCCAGATGACTATAAAGTTCAAGCTTCTGAGAAAATCGAATCAGTCCCCGGTAAAGTTACCCCTGAGCAATTAAAGGCAGAGATAGGCCCACAACTTCAGGCGGCTGAGAGGAGAGGTGAAACTAGAACCATCTTCGATGGCCTTAGCAAAGAGCAAGTTGAGAAGAAGCCTGAGTATACACAGCGTGAAGAGGCTGTGATGAATAACTTGAGAGAGCGTCTGGATAAGATGGGTCTCAAGCGTGTTGGCCTCAAGGGTCAGAAGGTTATTGGCAGTCAAGATAGCTTGGTCGAGGGCCAGTTCGATCCAATGAGCGAGGAAAAAGCAATTACCTTGGCGCTTGGTGTATACGATCCCTCACTATCTGACGCTGACTACACTAGCAGCGTTGCTGAGGTGATGAACCATGAGGCAGTTCATGCACTTGTGGATATGAATGTCTTCACGCCCAAGGAAATAAACCTTCTAAAGAAAGCTGCCAAGAAAACAAAGTTTGTAAATCCAGAAGGAAAGAAGAGATCTTACTCTTACTTGGACCGCGCTGGTAGGCTTAACGGTGAGCTTGTCGGTCAGAAGGGAGACAAGGGTAGGCTATCTGCTGTTGAAGAGGAAGCGATTGCAGAGATGTATCGTGACTACAGTGCTGGCAGACTGAAAAATGTTGGAACATCTAGACCTCTGTTCAAGCGGATAGGTGATTTCTTTAGGTCCATAGTAGGGGCACATGTTGACAATGGCTTTAATAATGTTGGTTCTATATTCAGTGGGATTGGTGCTGGCAGTGTTGCTGATCGCGCTCCTGTAACCACAGTCACACAGACCCCGACATCACGCACAGAAGTAACCACTGCAAAGCAGTCAGCAATACCTATTGATGCGGTTGTTGAAGAGGATAGCGTTGCGCCTGAGAATATCAGGATGCCTATCAATACGAATGCACCTAACGATCAGATACGGGCAGAGATAGAGAGCCTAACTAAGGAAAATGTTCCTCTAGTTAAGGGTCTTATCAAAAGAATTGATGGAAAGTTCGATACGAAGTCAGGCGACAACATAAAAGATCTGTCAAAGGTAACTCAAAAAGCAAACAGACCATCTATTTTAGCCAACAAGCCTTGGCATAACGCATCACATATCCGTGATTCTTACAGGTTCAAGACTGTTATTGATGACTTCAGGGATGTTCCTGCAATTTTCAACGAACTTCTTAATGAGGGCATAAGCCTAGTTAAGATCGACACAAACAAATTGTTTGAGCCAAAGGAATGGGGATGGCGCATTATTGCTTTTGATATGCGTATGCCTAATGGTCAGTTGGTTGAATGGTATCTGCCACTAAAAGAACTTGAGATAGAAAAGAAAGAACGGGGTCACCTGATCTTTGAGGAGTGGAGAAACAAAACTCAACAGGAACTACAGGATCAACAGACAGAATACTTTGCGTCTATCGCAAAGAGCTATCGCAACTATGATGCTGCTTTCCAAGCTGCCCTAGATCGGACAGGTATCTCCCGTCAGGAAGCTGAGTCTTCTTGGAGAAGCGCAGAGAGTTCCATGCTGGAAGCTGCGCGGAATGCCCGTAGATCATCTGCGGTTGGTATCTCTTCTCCAACCAGAGTGCCCACTGGCTTGACAGATCCATCCAGTGTTCGCACTGATGATGTACCGTCTGGTTTAAATATTACTGCACGGGAAGTTCCGTCTTCCACTAGAGCAAAAGCTTCTTCTACCATTGACATAACTCCTTCTACTGAGACATCTATCATATCAGATCAGATAGAGTCAACCTTTGGTGACATAGACACTGAGGCTCTTGGCATTAAGAGATCAATGGTGCCACTGACACCAGCCCAACGTGATGCGAGTATACTTGATTACCTTAATCCAAAAACAGGACAGCCTCAATTTAAAAAGAAAGAAGGCTCAGAAACATTAGTTAGCTTTGCTGAGAAACTTCTTGGCCTGCGTAACGTAGCTCCTTTGGACATAATAAATTCAGAGCGTGACAAGCAAGACGCAGCAAGGATCATGGCGGCTGAAGCTGAGGCAGCATTGATATCTGGCAGTGATGCTCTTGGTTGGTATGACTCCACACTCAAGCTTGCTAAGCGTGTGTTGTTCCCTGTGTATCCAGAGGTCTCACCGGAGAGGCCTGATGGTTCTCCAAACTCTGAGTATGATCCAGCAGCAGAACACGCCTTTGATTTTGCAACTGCCATCACGTCAAACGGCTTGTCAGTTATAGACAACTACAGGTTTGCATCTGAGCAGTATGACGCTTGGAAGGCTAGTGATGATGGCATCTTCCCAGTCAAAGGGTCAGGCGCTCAAGGTGGATCAATGCTATCTGCCTTTGAGTTCTGGAATACACTGAGTCGTAAGGGCATGTCATCTGGAGATATAAACAACCTTCTAAATATGCAGTTGCCAAGGAAAGAACTTAACCGATTGATGGCAGACACTCTTGGTGTTGAAAAGATTAAAGACTTGCCTAAAGAATTTAAATCTAGCGGTGCTGAACTAGGTGATACAATGGTGGCTGTGGCCTACATATTAGGCCCAAAAATTGGTAACGGTTTTTATCAAAACCTTAGAGGTAATTATGATCCTCTAACCATGGATAGATGGTGGATGCGCTTCGCCAATCGTATTACTGGCAACCCCACAGTAAAATATGCAGACGAGCTGATAGAGAAAAACCTTGATAAAGTTTGGAACTTTATTACTGAGGCAGATCAACCACTGACAGACATGGATAGAAACATTCTGTTTGAAGCTCAAAGAAAACTGAACATATCCACAATGGATAAGACAGACATACCCTTGGTAGTTGATGAAATTGGTACAATATGGAACAGAGATTATTATACCAAAGCTTACAACGATAAGGTTGAAGAGCTTTTAACATCTGGTCAATACGAGTTTACTTTAAACGACAGCAAGACCCCAGAGGGAAGAGACGCTGCAACAGTAAAGGCTTTAGCAGCAGACGCACGTCCGTCAAAGACAGACTTCCTTAGAGCCAGTGAGACATATCAAAAGAAACTAATACCAGCACTTCAGGAAGACCCCCGCAATGCACAGGACAGGGCGGCAATGCGTGAGGTTGCCAATCGTGCAAGGCAGATCCTCAAGGATGAGGCTAATGTTGATATAACTAATGCTGACTTCCAAGCACTTATGTGGTATGCTGAGAAGCGTTTGTTTGAAGCTGGCGGTGTCCGTAAGGGTCGTGGTGATGACAACGATTACGCTGATGGTGCCCTGAACATCCTGAAAAACAAAGGTATAGGCGATGACAAAATCAAAAATTCACTCCCCGCAACAGAGCGAGGAAGACTCGCTGGTATCATCTCTCAACGAGAAGGAGATGGATCGGGTAGCGGAAGCGTTGATGCAGTTAAGCCAACGATTGCAGAAGGAGACTTCTTCGCCCCTAGAGAACTAGCACTAGAGGCAGCGCCATTCATCACAGAGGCAGACGTAGATCTGTCAACGATGGAAGGTGTAGAAAGTTCAAATGAACTTCCACCACAGAAGCTTTCTCAAATACCTATTGATCCATACAAAGCAATCAGAACTCCAGTCAAAAGAACTGGCACTCTGACTGACATTATATATGGCGGCATACAGGAGACTGATGGTGAGGTTATTCCTGTACTTCTTACTGAGGGTAACAACGATCAGTTCGATAACGGTGGTGGACTGTATCACATCCAGCAAAGACTGCACGACAAAGAGCTTGTAGAGAACTCAGGATACAAGCGAGTAGAGAAGGCCATCTATGACACACTGCACAGATGGAAGAGCCAAGGCTATCAGGACGGTGACAGCGTTGTAGCGTACCCGTCAGGAGGCAACTTGGTTTTGGAGTGGTTCGATAACCGTATGGCTAAAAGCCCACCCCTGCGCCTTGTCCTTGAGCGTGGCAAGCGTAACAGCGGTAAGGGTCCGTACTACGTCAAGACATTCTTCCCCGTCATGGATAAGAAGGATCGCAAGAAGATCCGCAACAGCCAGATCAAACTGAGCGCACTGAACACTGTAAGCGGTACGGGTCTCGACGCGATGCAAGCGGATCGTGTGACACGCTATACTGATATCGCTGACTGGGTTGGTAAGGCTCTGCGCTTGGTGCCCTTCACCGACAAGACAAAGGCACAGAAGAGAGCGGATCTATTTATTCAGAAGGCACAGGACAGCTTCATTCCTGTTGGTAGAATGATCAAAGAACTGAAGGAAATAAATCCTCAGTACAAGATCGCTGACAGCATGGACCCGTATCTGAAGCAGCAACTGAGTGAAGGTATTGCTGGCAGTAAGATTACTGAGCGCAAGGAAACAATTTATAAAGCTGCCACTGATGCTGTCAAAAACATGAACATCACAGAGCAGCAGGTTGAACAGTTAAAGGCACTGTCAAATGCTAACTCTGGTGGTGGTAAAGGCCTTGCTGAGTTCACGTTTGAGGGAACAAAATCAAAAGCTTTATCCGCCGTAGATACTTATCTCTACGCAAAACATGCCAAAGAGAGAAACGCATACATCAGAACGGTGGACCCCACCAATGATGCTGGCTCAGGTATGACTGATGCAGAGGCTGATGCAATACTCAACTGGTTTGATAGCCTTGATCCACAAAACAAAATAGCTTTGCGTCAGGCTGAAGACGCTGTTCGTGCCATCGTCGATGACACTAACGCTATTCGTGTTGCGGCTGGTCTTCAGTCAAGTGACATGAACATAGGCGACATGGAAGATAGTAACTTTGATTTCTATGTGCCCCTCAAAGGTCACTTTGAAGTTGATCAAGAGGGCGTATACGGTAGCGGCAAGCCAGCTAGATATGGCGCTATGGGTAGAGAAGATCAAAGGGCCTTGGGTCGTAGATCATACGGCAGAGATATCCTAGCAAGCACCATCCTACAAAACACAAACTCTATTGTTCGTGGTGAGCGCAACAAGGTTGGTCAATCTATGTTAAATCTAGTGAGGTCAAACCCTCAAGGCATGTCTGGATATGCTGAGATCCTAGATCAACCACCATCAGCCCGTGTAATGCAGAACGGTGCAGTTGTTATCAAGCCGACAAGAACCTATCGTGATGACCCATCAATCGCCATCGTCAAAGAAGATGGAAAAGAAAAAGTCCTTCAGTTCTATGACAACAACTTGGCTGGTGCGTTCAACGGGGAAAACATTTGGGATGCTGGTAACGCTGCCACAATCACCAGAGGTTTGGCTAAAGTAAACAGATACCTGTCAAACATTAACACATCTTGGAACCCAGAGTTCTTTATCTCCAACTTCATTCGTGACGTTCAAGCCGCTGGCATACAGGTCAGTGAGTTTGAAATGGATGGTCTGAGAAAAGACACGATTAGAAATGTTTTGAAGGCAGCAAAAGGTTTGAAGAGATCCATCCTAAACAAGGATGACTCCTCTGAGTGGGCAAAGATATACAAAGACTTCAGAGCAAACGGCGGTGCAAGTGCTGCCAACCCAATGACTACACTACAGGATCAGATATCTGACCTTCAATCCACACTGTCAGACATCTCTGATGCAAGGGGCAAAGCTGGACTTATGAAAGCTAAGTTCAAAAAGCTTGGAGAGTTCATGGATAACTCAAACCTTGTGGTTGAAAACGCCATTCGTGTTAGCACCTATGATGCTCTGGTTAAGCGCGGCGTCACCAAGGAGAGAGCAGCACAGGCAGCAAGGAGTGTGACCGTAGACTTTGGCAAGGGTGGTGACAACAAGGCATTCTTGAACTCACTTTACCTGTTCTACAATGCTTCCTTGCAGGGCAGCTTCTTCCTATTGAGATCGCTGGCTCGCTCCAAGAAGGTTCGCAACATCATGGGTGGCGTTATAGCTGTTGGCTTTACGCAAGACATAATCAACTCAATGATGTCAGATGAGGATGAGGATGGGGTAAAGCAATACGACAAGATCCCAGACTACATTCTGGAACACAACATGGTATTCATGTTGCCAGAGGTAGTTGATCCCTTTGGTCGTGGATATGTTTCCATACCAATGCCATACGGCATGAACGCATTCCACAATGTCGGGCGCAACTTTGCCAAGATGGCTCAAGGCAGATCAGATCCATCAGAGATTGGCGCATCTATTGGGCGAACAACCCTTGAGATATTCAACCCTCTGGGTGGCACTGAAAGCTTCTTGAACTTCGCAGCGCCCACTGTGTTTGATCCCTTCATCTCACTGTACGGAACCAACACAGACTTCTCTGGCAGAGATATTGTTAAGAAGGCATTCCCAAATCAAGTGGCATCACAAAGCAGTTTGTATTGGAACAATACATCTCCATCAGCAATCGCGGCAACAAAGTTTATAAATGAATTGACGGGTGGGACTGAGACACTGAGCGGTTGGATTGATTGGTCACCAAACTCCTTGGAGTTCTGGTTCGATTACATCACTGGTGGCGCTGGTAGATTTGTGCAGCGTACCGCTGAAGCACCAGCAAGAATAGCTGCCGCAGAATCCGCAGAAGATATTGCCACTGAGATCCCGTTCATGCGTAGGGTTTTACGAAGCGTGTCCAGTAGGGATGACGTGTCTCAATACATTGAGGTTCGTGATCAGGTGAACAGGGCAACGGCTGAGTACAAGAAGGCGGCTCAGCGCGGTGACGTGGACCGCATCAACAGTGCCGTGTCTAGGTTCGAAGCAGAGCTTAGGATTGCTCCGCAAATCAAGAAGATCGAATCAGCAAGACGGAAGATCTCTCAGCAGATTACGGCAGTGAATGATTCACGTTTGCCGCAAGATGAAAAGGATCGCATCGTCAAGCAACTGGTTGAGCAAAGAAAGCTGATAACCCGTCAGGGAATACTGATTGCTCAAGGAATATAAAAACCCCCTCAGATCTCTCTGAGAGGGTTTCATATCTAGCAACGTAAAGTGACCAAACCCCTCGCGTTAAGGCACCATAGATCACTTCACTAATAAGTGCAATAGAACTTATACTCCAAGCGCATCTGTATCCCAGCCAATGACTTCAAAGGTTGCCGGTATGCGGGAAGTTGTAACAGATTTCCTTGCAGCAAATTTATTATACATCTGAGCAACAAACTTTGATCTGTAATTTGACTTCATTCTCAATGATGGGTTCTGCCTTCCCATGTCATCAATTAAATAGTTCCTTGCAAACACAGCCGCGTCACCATCATATGTAGACTGACCATCACGAAACACCTGTACAAAAGCATTAGCGGTTTCTTCATCGTTATTATAAACACCAATGTAATGTATGGCTGCTAATATATTTTCTATATTTCTAAATGCTTTTCTGGTGACAGACACACTATCAAGAACTCTTGGGTGCAACTCTAAAACATTATCTAATTGCTTATGAGTTATCACGCCCCATCCTTCATACCTTTTACCAAGTCTGACTAGGTTTGAAAGAACAGCGGAAACAGCACTTGCATTCGATATACCCCTTATTGTAAGCCTGTCGGAATGCTTTCTTTTTCTTCCGCTATCAATGGTATCCATTGCCTCTTTTTCTAAACCTCTAACAAATACAGTTGGAATTGTTTTGTTTGAGTTTATTATAGATGTCAGTCTCTGCTGACCGTCAAGAAGAACGCCATCCTTTGATATCCTTATTGTATCACCATTAAAATCAAAGTCTGAATTTTCCATGTCATGCGTAATACTTTTTACATGAGCTTGAGATATCTTCCTATTCATAGTGTTTCGCTTTAGAAGTTCCTGTGCGAAGTCTGGATCTATTAAAACAATGTCAGCCCTTGGCTCACTGGAAACCAAGTTTCTTCTGACATCCTTGGTTGCTTTCCTATACAAGTTAAAGTTCATATTACTTTCCTACTCTACAAAAGTATAAAATCACTGGTCTTGATGTGACCAATCACCTCCACTTCATGTGAAGGATTTCTTCTGTTCCATCCCTCACCGGATAGAACAAAATCTTTTTTACAGTCTAGGTTTATATAACCAATCTCATCAGTCCACTCACACACAAATAGACAGGGCAATCCCGTGACATCAGTGTGTGTTTTAGCTGATGTGAATTTGGTTATAGATACTATGACTGTAGGGTACTTATGAAAGCTAATTGATCGCCTTCTAAGTTCCACAAAGGCGGTTGGTTTACCGCCTCTGTGAGCGATGTAGTCAAACGCAGAGAGAGGTTTATTCCTCTGCATTTCACAACGCCATTTGTCAGCAAGGATTTTAGCCACACGCTCTTCATTGCTGAAGTCAGCCTGAGTTTCATACGGTACTATTTCACCGCCTGTACTCATACACCTAAGCTCTCAACCCAAGTTGTGATCTCAGATTTCTTCCAGCGTTTCATGCGTGGACTAAACTCAATGGCTTTGGGGAAATCTTTTTTCTCACTTGTCCATTTGTAGAAAGTCTTTACATGAATTGACAGGAGTGCTGCCGCCTCATGGGCGTCTAAAAGATCTTCACCGACCTTAAAGTTTTTGAGAAAATCATTCTTAGCCATAGCACTAGAACGGGATTTCATCATTGGCATCATTGGAAACATTATTGCTTGGCGCTTGGAAGGATGAAGCTCCATCCCTGCGGTTACGCTCTAAGTTCCCACGCAAAGACACGAAAGCCAAACCACTTTTGCCAACCTTCTTCCAGCCAGCTAGGTCAATCTTTGGAGCCTCTATTCCCTCATTGATTTGAGCAATGATATCCTGAGCAACATCGTTTGGTATCTCAAGATTACCAGTGTAATCTGGCTGAGTTTCCTTCTGCTTGTTTTGATTTTGGAACAACGCTCCGCGTGGTGGATACTGACTCATGATTGATCTCCTTTTGAATTGAGTTCAGATTTACGTTTTGAAAAGTCATTCATTAACTCTTCATACAACTTTGGACTGTTATCCTTGAGTTGATTAATTGGACCAAGGTTCTTTCGATACACACCATTCAGCCAATCTATATCCGATGAAGCTTTAACCACTTCAGCGATTAGATCCTTGGTCTTATCCCAGTTTTCCTCAGACGCATTCTTCTTCACGTCACCTGATGACGCCTCAGTTGCTGAGGGCGGCGGTGAAGTGGGCTTAGCCTTTGGCTTTTTCCCTTTATCCTCTTGAAATTCACGGTCAACTTTGACCGCAGAGGCTTGCTTCTGAGGCTCTGCACCATCATCTGGCGGCAAGTCTTCACCCGCATAGATGTAATGACCTAGACCCAGATAGCCCATGGCCTTCGTCATAGCACGTTGATGGGCAGTGTTGATCTGAAAAGCATTAGGGTTTTTAATTGGCGAGTTCTTGTAATCCAGCACAGGGAAAAGTTCAGTAGCACTTTCTCCACTGGCAGTTACAGTAACACGCACATAGGCAAACCCATGTAGGTCAATCATGTAAGGAATGTTGCCTTCCTCTACATGCTTTTCAAACGTGGCATCTGGATAGACATCTTTCAATGCACCCCAAGCATGTGCCCATGATAGATAGGTCATGCCGTTTTTCTTTTTGGTATACTCAGATACATCAATACTTCTGAGTGTTTCCCATACAGTTTTCTTAGCCATTGCTAACCCCCAAACAACCGTTTCAGTTTACCCCAAGAGGACAACTCTTGAAACGGAATTAAATCATCATTTAAATCTTCTTCAAAGCTAGCATCCTCTAACTCTGCATTTTTTCTTCTATCGGAATGTGTTCTCTTTTTACCTCTATCAATATTTACCTTTGCCCACTTAGCATCTTCTAGATTTGACACCTCACTCCAAACATCTGGATTTTTGTAGAAGTGACGTGGCCCTACATCTCCAAAGGTGGCAATCTCAATGCGCTCCACCACATCTATGCGAGGCATTCTCTCACCCCTGACTATCTTAGACATGGTTGCAGGGTTAATACCAAGCTGCTTCGCCATGTCTGTCTGCCTTATATTATGCTCAGATAAATATCTCTTAATTGCTGTAGTCATTTTCCTCACTCTCCTTCAAATACTGATCGCATAAATGTGACACTGAACAGTAGCCACTACACCTAACCCTCTCACCCTTTCTGGTTTCGATGGTTAAATCTTTTGGGTTCAACGCACTGGTTGATTTAAATCCTTCAAGGTAGGCATCAGCCTCAAACTGAGTATCCAAAACCCTGATGGCTCTCTTCTTCCCCTTCGCCATTACAGCGTAGGTTGTTGGGCGCTCCCATTTCTCTGCCTCTGAACACAAAGGCAGTTCATCGTGGATATCATAATTGATTTGCGCCTCTTGATGCAGAGACATTCTTTCCTCTACATATTTCTGACACTCATCCCGTGTCCACAATGGAAGATCAATGATGACCACAGGTGCGCTGGGGTAATCACTATCGGTTGCAGCCTTACGCTTCTGCCAATCCCTCAAAATTGCACAGATCCTAATGCTCTCAACATCCTTGCCATTCTGCCTGAGTAACCAAGCGTAGCAATTCTGTTGATACTCCCATTCTTTTTTACCATGGATTACAGACCAGACAGATGTAACCTTGTAATCAGTTACCCTAATTCGTCCATCCTCAAGGATCTCTTGATGATCAAGCGCACCTGATAAAGTCCAGTCATTACAGGATGCGTATAGACGCTCTTCCACTATGGTATTTTTTTGTTCTATTGAACTTTCTAAAACAGAGTGCACTGCCGTTCCAAAGATAGGCCAGATCATATCAACAAGATCTGACTCCAGTTTATCCTTGTGATCATCAACAAGTAACCTGATGCGAGGGCTGTCGATCAGCGTAGTCACACTGATATCAGCCTTGCCTCTTGTGTACTTATCGTTCCTGACAAAGTTCATGAACGGGTCAGGAAGCCCGTAATTATTTGTTATTTTCATTTCTCACTCCTACTGTTAGGTTGAATACCATAGTCCATCTTAGATGGCAATAGTTCTTTTTGGGGGAATACATGGGAAGTTTCGATATAAGTTTTTCAATCCTTGGGGAGCCAGCTTCCAAGGCTAACAGCCGCAAAGCTGTTGTCATCAGGGGTAGGCCAGCGTTTATAAAATCTGCCAAGGCCAGAGGATATGTTGACACCTTCGCAAAGCAGTGCCCAATACTTGACTGCCCAACCAAAGATGACGTGAAGGTAGAGATGATAATCTACTACGCAACACGCAGACCAGACTTAGATGAAAGCCTTATTCTGGATTGTATGCAAGACAAAATCTATGCAAACGACAGGCAGGTAAAACAAAAGTTTATTTACTGGGGCTTGGATCGTGAGAACCCTCGAACTTTAATCAGGGTTTCCTCATGTGACATAAAAAATCTGCCAGATATATAATATATATATATATATAATACCTGATATATACCTTTAACAATTATATACCTTTAATAGATATAGAACTTAACAGGTATATACCTACTAGATATAGGCCTTTGATTTCTTTGAAAGTTTCTGGTTGACTGGGGCAGTAATTATAATCTACCTTGGCGGGGTAGAGAAGAGGAACCAGCCATGTCAATCGAACTTCAAGTTCGTGGCGAGGCTTTCAAGTTGGGAACAGGTCAACACAAAATAGCATGTCCAACTTGTAGCCAAAGCCGCAAGAAAAAAAATAAAACCCTTTCGTTAAAGGTTGAAACAGAGATGGCAGTGTACCAATGTTGGCACTGCAACTCAGAAGGTTATGTATTTTTAAAAGATCAGGTCAGGGAGAACGTAAGACCTATGATTGTCGCTAAACAAATCAATGAAACAAGCCTGTCTGATGGGGCAGTTTCTTGGTTAAAGAGTAGAGGCATATCAGAGGAAACGGCAACCAAGGCTGGATTGAAATCAGTCAACCATTGGATCCAGTCTATCGGCTCTGAGACGGAATGCATCACATTCCCATACAAAAACAATGGTCACGTCTATGCATCAAAGATCAGGTCAATAAGTGACAAGGGATTTTCGTGCAACGGATCACCCCAATCCTTCTTCAATCTGGAGAATGTAGAACTGAATGATTGGATCATCATTTGTGAGGGGGAGATGGATGCACTGGCCTTTATGGAGACGGGCTATGACAGCGTAGTCTCTGTGCCCAACGGGGCCGTGATGAAGGTGGTTGATAAAAAGATTGACCCATCTGACGATAACAAATTCAAGTTCCTGTGGGATGCCAAGAAGCAGATAGAAAATGCTGATAGGATCGTGATCGCCACTGACAGTGATGAAGCTGGTCAGGCAATGGCAGAGGAAATCGCAAGGCGCATAGGCAAAGACGTGTGCTGGAAGGTGGAGTTCCCAGAGGATTGTAAGGATGCCAATGACGTACTAATCAAGTATGGCAGGGACGGGATTGATAAGATTGTTACAGGCTGCAAGCCTTGGCCTGTCGCTGGTTTGTATGATGCCTCTCATTTCTATGATCAGGTTGATGAGATCTACGAAAAGGGAATGGGAAAGGGCGAAAGCACTGGCTATGACAACGTAGATAATTATTACACTGTTGTTGGTGGGCAGATCACTATTGTCACTGGTCACCCATCGTCAGGAAAGTCTGAGTTTGTTGATCAGATCATGGTCAACATGGCTGAGAAAACCAGTTGGAAGTTTGGCATCTGTTCCTTTGAGAATGAGCCAAGGCTGCACATTGCCAAGCTCATAAGTAAGTGGCTGGGCAAACCATTCTTTGATGGTAATGTTCAAAGGTTGACTAGACGTGAGCTAGAAGCAGGAAAGAAATTTGTTCAATCGCACTTTTCTTTTTTGTACCAAGCTGACGGGTCACTGTCCTCAATAGATAGCATCATTGAAAGATTAAAGATTGCTGTCCTTCGCCATGGCATTCGAGGTGCGGTGATTGACCCTTACAATTACATCCAAAGACCAAGCGATAAGAATGAAACTGAATGGATATCAGAGATCCTTACAAGGATCAGGGTCTTTGCTCAGGCTCATGACATTCACATCTGGTTTGTCGCTCACCCAGCCAAGATGCTGAGGGGTCAAGATGGTAAAGTGCCAGTGCCAAAGGGTTACGATATATCTGGATCTGCCGCATGGTTCGCAAAGGCAGATGTCGGAATGTCTGTGCATAGACCAGACCCAGTGAACTCAGTGTCATCAGAGATACACATCTGGAAGTGTCGGTTCTCTTGGGTTGGTAAGCAGGGTTTTACTGAGCTTGACTTCAACACCATCACATCCAGCTATCAACAAAAAAATGCTGACCCATTTTTAAATCCCGTTAAGATAGATCAGGATAACTTTGAAGAGATAGACATTGAGGAGTTGGACATTGAACTACCTTACTAAACCAGTGGTGACTGTTAGGGATGGCAGCAAAGGTCCAGTGCTTTACATATGGAAAAACGGTAAGCCTTGCAGCGTTGAACTCAACCGCAGGGAAACACTTGTTGTAATAAATCAATTAGCTGAGAAGCTATTTAATAGTTTGACTGATAAAGATTTGAATGATAGCTAGGACTTGAGGCTTTTCATGGGGCCTCTCCTCACTCTACAAATTAAAGGGTGGCTCTACTAAGGTGGGCCACCCTTTTTTTATAAAAACCCCCTGACTATTGCAGTGCGAAGCCTAACCCAGTCAGGGGCAGTTGGGGCGCGAGGCAGTAAGGCAGGATCTTTTACTGTTTAAATGCGCCCGACAAGGAAGAATGCTAATGAACTGATTGCTCATTATCAAGTATGGAATAGAGTATAGCCATCTTGTGAACACAATCACAGATATTTTTTCTAGCATCGTTCATTTCATAGATATCTATGAGGGCGTCAATTAATACGACCATTTGATTGAACGTCATAGAGTTTGGAAGGACGCCGTTGTTGACCTCGATCCAATCTCTTATCGCATCAATCTCTTGCTCTACCTCATGTGGCATCTTCATTTATGTCTCCAGTTCCATTGCAGCCATCACGGCTTTTCTAACGCGCCGCTGAAGCAACCTTTCAGTCATCAGGAAGTCCTCGCCACAAGCGATAACATTTTCATTGTATCCACTGCCCTTCAAGACCCATAGATCCTCACCTTCTAGGCGACCATTGTAAACATACAGAGCCTTGCATTTGTAAGCGGATATATTGTCTTCATTAAGGCGTTCAATCATGCGCTCCTTGGCTTGCAGTATAAAGCGAGGGCCTTTGCCTGAGTGTACAACCTCAATGTTCTTTTGATATACGGTTGAGTTCCATGACAAGGGAACACGAACCTCATGAGAAGAGAACCTTGAACGAAAGGTTGATCGACACTTCCAAGATGGATCATCTGCCTGACGTTCTACGCCATAAACATCAAACGACTGAGACGGGTATGTTCTGTTGAGGATTTGATCTGCATACTGTACACTCCTTTCCTTCTCATCATGCAGTTTGTTTGTGAACTTGTATGACTTCCAAGCAGATCTTGCAGTTCGTATTTTACTTCTGAGGCCTGACAGATAACTGTTGGCATCTGTTATTGCGCCTTGCCCATACTTTTCAAGTATAGGATCCCATTGTTCTGGGTTGCTATCAAAGCCCTTTTGCAGGGCACCGTATGTTCTCAGGGTCATAAGCTGCTTTGCTTTGCCCGTGATGCCATACTGACTGCACACATAGTCGATGATGGCAGTATTGTTCTTGCGTATTCTCTGGTACGCTAACCAAGGATCATATTCATTCATCACTCACTCCTAAAATGTAGGCGCACAACACGCCCAGTTTTGACTTCCTCTTTTAGTTCATTTGAACTTTTATATTAACTTCCCTATCTCCCTCAAACCTTTGACATATTGATCAAGCTCTTCTCTTGCAGAGAAAAGCTCTCTATCTAGGTTGGGGCGTGGATCACGACCAAGTTGTTCATCAATTAGATTATCAACCTGACGCCTAAAGAATTTTAACTGAGCCTCTTGAAACGGGCTAAGTTCTTCTGGATTTTTTATGCTCATCACTAAGCTCCCATATAACTGCTCTTGCTTCTGTTGGCCTGTTTGATTTTACAATGCCATGCTTCTCAAGTTTCTTTAGAATTTGCAGGGTTGTTCCAAGTTTCAGCTTGGCCCTGTCTTTTATTTCTTGGGTGGTCCAACAGGTTCTGCGCCTCATCACGTTCACAATCTTATGCTCAGGCGTATGCACTGTGGTTCCCAAGAACTTTCTTGTTTGCCATGCGTTTGGTTCATCACGCAGTTTACGCAAACGATCTTCATCCTTTGCCAACTCCATCATCCTCTCTAGCTGTATCTCCAACAGGTCTCTCCCTTGGCTTGTTGGTTTTTGTCAGAGGGTCAGAGTAAAATGTGTGGTTCCCCAAGGTAAAAAGTTCAAATAAACTTTTAGTCCACACTAAGCTGACCTCAGTAGAATGATAATACAGCATTGCCTTGTTGGCAAAATATGATTGACCATCAAGGTGATTGCCTATCGCGTCTTGCGATATGTTCACGGCATCAGCCCACACATCTGGGTCTGTGGGTATGCCAGCCCATCCATTGGTGCTGACAAACGAAAACTGTTTAGGCTGCATCACAACCCCGCATATCGTGTCTGGGAACCTATCTGATGCAACACGGTTCATCACCACTTCAGCGACAGCCTTCTGACCTATCAGCGGTTCGCCTCTGGCCTCATGGTACACTGCCAGTGCCAAGCAAAGTTCAGCTAGCATGATTGTATCTCCCCTCTCCAGCAGGATCGTTGTCTCTTCGATGCCTTATCATTGAGGTTAGCTCAGATTTGGTGTTGATATCTGCATCAAGATATCGCAGCAGCCCATCTTTGCCATGCTCCCATGCGATAGCATGTGCCTCATCATATGTGAGGTCTTGGTTTGCATCCATGATGTAAGAGACATGCATCTCAAACATCTCCATTAGAAATTTAATTTCGTTAGTCATTTTAATCTCCCGTATTTAGGTAAACTGTCTCGCCAAACGGTGCAGGTTTGCCGCGAGAATATGAAGACACCCACAAGATTGGGTAGTCTGGTGCGCGATCTGGGTAGTCAAAGATCCCCATGTCGGTGAAGCAGATCATGTTATCCACATTGAGATTGTGCTGCTCGATGTAGTTGAACACAGGCTGCACACATGTACCGCCCCGACCTTTGTTGCTGAACAGGGTGATCTCTTCGCCCTCTTCGTAACGCTTGACGCTCTGGATCTCAGCATCACATGTGATCACCGTGATTGACTTGGGCTTCACGTCACGGCTGATTGCATTCAGCCCACCCAAGAAGAACTCACCTTCACGATCAGACACAGATCCGCTACTGTCCATCCACACAAGGATGTCACCGCAACCAGTGCCCACAATGCTAGGGCCAAGCACCCCAACCTGATCGAACATCTGACGATTAGGGCGGCGCATTGAGTAGTCATCAGGCTGATCACCACCCATGAAACGCTGCACCTTCTCTTCCCAGTCAATCTGGTTGCGCTTCATGCGCTGCACCAAGGCCTCAATGGACGCTGGCAGCTTGCCAACAGACTTGGCACCATTCGCAGCCATCATGACCTTGGAGTTGATGTCGGCTTCCATCTGCTTGACCTCAGCCTCAGACAGCGACTGTCCACCCTCTTTGGTGGTGTCGATCACCCCGCCCATGCCACCAGCCTGTGACAGGTGCGACACGTCCTCTGGCAGCATGTCATAGACACGCTCAGCGGGAAGGTCTGCATATTGTTCGTCATACAAGCCACCAGCGGGAAGCGAGAACCCAGCCTCAATCAGGATGGGGTTGATCACATAGTCACATGCAATGTTCCAACGCTCTGGGTCACGATCACCGCGCCGTAGGTTGTGCTTCATGCCAACATGCATGACCTCATGCGCCATCACTCCAGTGGTCTCCTCTTCTGACATGTTCGCCACAAAATCAGGGTTCCACTTGATGAACTTGCCATCAGTGCACATGGTTGAGATCTCTTCATCAGCCTCAATCTTGAGGCTCAGGGCCATTGACCCAAAGAACGGGTGCGATATCACAAGGCGCGTGATAGAGCGCGATACTTTTGTTTGTTCATCCATCTGAACTCTCCTCTACAAAAAATCTACGGTGCCATCGTAAGCTTTGGCATCGCGTTTAAACTTTAAATAATTCTGTCGATATCTCTCTTCGACTTCTTTTAACGCATCGTCGGCTGTCAGGGCCTCGACTTCCAAGGAGAAAATTTGTCTCTCCTCAACGAAAATTTCATAGACGTTCATTAGAACGGCATCACTCATGGGCTTCTCCAAAAAGTTCAAGGTTACAAAAATTGGTGGTGGGTATGATTCGACATACCCACAAAAGTTCTATTGAACTTTTACAGGATCATGTGACGACCTTCTGTCATGATCCAATCGCGCACAGCTTTGACCTTCTTGAGATCTTTGTTGCGGCTCAGCGCATCCTTGACACAGAACACAGCGAACTCTTTCTGTGGCAAGCGCATCAAATACTTGATGATGTTATGCGCGTTCTTGTCTGTCATGCGAAACGCAAGGTTTGCCGTGATTGCGTAGGCAACGGCTGGATCCTCTGCGATATCGGACCCCATGGGATCTGAGATCAATGCGTCAATGTCAGGGCACGTCTCATGGATCTTCAAGAACCCGTTGAAATCGGCAGCGGCTGCGCGACCAACCTGCCCAGCGATAGCCTCAAGCTGGCACACAGGATCAAGACCCCATGACAGGATCGAACTGACACGCTCCCATGAACGCGGTGACGGGCAAGCATTGGCATCCCTGTCGAACTTGTGCAGGTACTCAGGGCGAAAGCGCAGGAAAGAGTTGACGCGAAAGTCAACGCCCACAGAGTTGAAGTATGCCAGCGTGTCATCAAGATCCGCTTCAATCTCCAAGAACATCATGCGGTCTTTCAAGTGGGAAGGCATCTGATTTGTACCAGCGCGATCTGACATGCGGTTACCAGCGGCAACCACAACCCAGCCATCAGGCAAGTGATGCGGCCCAACGCGGCGCTCGTTTGTGATCTGCGCTGCAATGTTCTGACACGCCACAATGGCTTGCGGTAGCTCATCCAAAAAGATGACGCCGTAACCGTCTGTTGGCATCCAGTCTGGACGCATCCGCACCATGTGGCTGCGATCCTCTGAAGGGATTGTCCAACCCGCAATTTCTGTCGGATCATACTGCGACAGCGAAACAATGCGGCATTCCATTGGAACCTCGCGCTGTTCTGCGACACGGGAAGTTGCGCCCTTGACCATGGTTGTCTTACCAAGGCCAGCGCCGCCCATCAGCATCGGCACGATGTATTGAGCATCACGCCCATCTGAAAGATCCATGTTGAAGTTGATTGCACTCTCAACGATGGTTTGTGCTTGTGATAGTTTCATTGGTTGTCTCCTCAGACTTTACAAAAATTTGAATAGTGTGACGCTTAGGCGGGTACACACTTCTAGTCAGGATCTTTTGATCAATCCCTTCGCGGGTCTCAGCTTCCGCATACCTGCGGTAGTTGGTTCCCCACTCTTCCCAAACTGCCCAGTACATCAAAGCGCCATCATCACGATGACCATGAGAACCATGGCAGCGGTGAAGGCCATCCCAGACAGGAAGGCCTCTACAAATATCAGGCGCTTCTCACGCCGTGAGATGCGACTGTTCATGAATATTGCTCCTCTGCAATCTCGTCGAACAAGCAATAAAACTTGTCAACATCCCAGTTGTTTGGAGCCAATTCCATGAAGGCATCGGCATCAATAAAGCTCCAGTTGATTGACCCGTCAGGGTTCAAGTTCTCTGCCATAGCAACAGCCTTCGCCATTGCAGCGGTCACGGTTTCATAGCTAATCATGGTTGATGTTTGCCTTTCCATTTGCCGGTTAAAATCAATCTCACTCTCTGTCATATCACCCCTCGATCCGACCATATTCCCGACAGGGCGCATCCCCGTCATGGACAATTTCAATCAATTTGAATTGCTCGCCCTTGGACTGCATAGCGCCCAAGAACATTGACATGTGGCAGTCCTCTTCAAGATAGAGGGTTGGCACAAACAATTCAGTCACCCGCGCAAAGCTGTAATGCGCGAAGTCTTTTAGCGTCAGGCCAAGCCGTAAGGCATCAGCCAAGGGCACTTCCAAGTAACCGTGCCCAGCATCAATGTGATAGGTGTATTCTTTCATTCCTCATTCCCCTTTTGAACCATCCTTGCGCCACCAACAGGCGACGCAAAAAAAGTTCAAACGAACTTTACGCAGCGAACTGCGCCATCACGGCATTCACGTCTGTGTTCTCTTCAGACGCAGCAGCTTCAGCGGCCTTCGCAGCCTCAGCGTTCCGATAGGCAGTACGCGCAGCCAAAAGCTCCCGCATGATATCCTCGAACTGCTCAAGCTCTGCGTCATCAAGGCCATCCTTGAACACGTCACCCTGAACCGCGTTGCCCTTGTCGTCCTTCTTTGTGGACCACTTGCCAACAACCTGTTCAGCCAGCCGCTGGGCTTTGGACTTGCCGCCCTCACCTTTGACCAGCTTCGCCAGCTTGTTCTCGCTGTCGATATTGTGGGTCTCAAAGAACTCACCAACCATGGTGGCAGTGGCATTCGCCATGCCGCTGATCTCAAAATGCCGTATCGCACCCACTGAGTTTTCCATGTAACGCTTGATGGTGGCCTCTTTCAGACCAGCAACAGCGAGGGCTTCCCGCACTTGCTTTGAGGCAGCGCGGGGCAGGTTGCCCTTGACCAACTTGACAGGGGCAAGCGCAGCGATAAGCTCGCAATAGGCCCCGATCTTGTGACCGTTGGCAACCTCGTTGTTTGCCTTGTTGTCGGCTTTCAAGGAGCCGATCTGTTGCTCCGCTTTGCCGATCAGGTTCACGGTTGCGTCTTGAATTTGAAATGCTGATTTTGCCATCTTTATCTTCCTTCTAGGCTGACAATGTTATGGGCGATTTTACCCTCAATGCCCCGCATGATGACGGGGCATGTAGTGTAAAACCTTATGCTGCGGCGGCTACGGTCTTGTCTCCAAGGGTCATAACCTTTTGCATCATGGCGGTGACGTGGAAGACGTTCTCAACGTCGAAGCTTTCCATTAATCCGCTGCTATCATCGTGCAGGAACTCATCGCACCGCAGGGCGAAACATGTGCCATCTGGTGTAGACAGATAGTAATGCCAATCATACACCTTGTTGGATGCTCTGATTGTCATGCAGTGCTCACCTAGATCACCTTTCAGGGTGACGGTCATGCTGATGCCAAGCTTGTTCACGCCTAGCAGTTTAGAAGTAATTGAAGCCATTGTGTTTTCTCCTCTCACACATTTACTTGATAATGTTCTTCAGCATATCCAGCGGGGAACATGTCTAAGAACTCGTTAGTCTTGAGCATATCGCTCACCTCATCCCATGACATGTATGCCAAGCAAGCTTGCAGCATCTGCCGCTCAGTGGCTGTATGGGTATCAACTAAGGCCATCGCCAGATCTCTGGGTGTGTTCATGGTTTTTCTCCTGTTAAAACTGAACCATCCAAGCACCAGCCCACAGCCGGTGCTTACAAAGTTTAGTTCACATTGTGGGGTTCAAAGCGTCACTACTACTGCAAGCTGGTGTTCTCTACATTCAACCGCCTCACTAGCCCGTTTCCCAGTGGCGGCACTCGCAGCGTTTACGTTTAAGCTCTGAAGTTGCCCACGCGTATCAGGGTTGATGCCTCGTAGTGAGCGTCTCATCTGATCGAAACCCTAATGACCTCGCGGTCGGGAATGCCAAACTGGGGCGATTGCCATGGGCCTTGCGGCGTTGTCCATCGAGGGCTGTGAGCGCTGGGCTCGTTGCCCCCCCGACTTCGATTACCCTTATGACAGCTAAAGGTTCCCTTGTCTACCCCTAATGTTGATTAAAGTTACCTTAGCACTAAAAGCCTTTAAAAGTAGGGGTTTGGCTGGTATAAAAAGTGCAATGGAACTTTTGCAGCGGGGATCTGGATGGAGACGCAGCACGTCAAAACAAGGGTGATTTGCGGGGTGATTTGCTGGGGCAGGGGTGCAAGCTGCTAGTGGGGTGTAATAATACCACCCACTGAAAACATTGAGAAAAAAGGGCATGAGATGAAAAAAACACCGACAAGCAGCACGTCAAAAGGCAAGCCAAAGCTCACGGTTGTAGCTGCCAGTGAACCAAAGAAAACCCGCAAGCGATCTCCTAACGCTGGAGTAAGTCAACTGACTGACAAGCAGGAAGCCTTTTGCATGGCGGTCATGAGTGGCAGCAGCTTCTCAGAGGCCTATAGAGCCGCGTATGATGCGGAGAACATGGCAGACGCTACAGTGCATAGGGAAGCTTATAGACTGGCAGCAGAGAACCCCAAGGTTTCAACTAGGCTAGAGCAGATGGCTGTGGAAAAAGAAGCAGAGCAGCGCGTGTTGGGCCTCTCTCGAACGGATCTTGTTTTGAAACAGCTACAAGATATTGCTCTGGACCAGAACGTGCAGGATGGCGCAAGGGTGCGGGCCTTGGAATTGCTTGGCAAGAACTGCGGGCTGTGGATTGATCGTGTGGAAACCACTGACAAGGCTGAGCGTAGCGCGGATGAGATCGAGGCGGATATCGAGGCACGGCTCAAGCGGCTGGGCATGTGAAAAAGAAGTGCTATTGAACTTTTTGCTCGCACACGCACAGAATTAAAAGGAGTTTTACCCCCACCCACCCCCATCCCCCCCTGATCGTCGCGCCCGATTATTCTGACCATACATAGTATTACACACAAATAATCTCAAACACTGGTGAAACACAGACCCCACCCTACGATTGACTTAAAGAGATCATGAAGGTTGTGAAGGTTGTGAAGGATT